>Ga0209815_1000118_pt1 | contig 58527 bp, 56 predicted proteins | sample CoawatmetaG00DNA_FD_187507 | JGI IMG/M metagenome (GOLD analysis project Ga0209815, IMG submission 187507) | Marine microbial communities from the West Antarctic Peninsula - Coastal water metaG002-DNA (SPAdes) (version 2) | ecosystem: Environmental > Aquatic > Marine > Coastal ...
CTTTTAATGACTCGCTTAACGCTTATCTAAGGCCCCTTCAACAAGGGAGCGCCATTATATCCATCACAGAGCAAAGCACAAGCGCTTTAAAGAAATAAGACAAAAAAGACTGTTGAATCAATCACATCAATGCATTTGGGTGGGTCGTTTTGAATGAGCTAAACACCGTCAAAGTGCTCAACCTAAGCCTGGCCCACACAACGTAAGTCTTTTGCTGCCTGCTCCAACAAGAAAGCTAGCTCAGACAATGTGTCAGCCATTAGGTCCGTATTAGTATGAAACTTGGAGATTTTAAGCTGTGCAACGGGTCAACCGAACTTAACTGATCAAGAGAAGATTCGCGCATTACTGGTTGTAAACTGCTCCAGCAGGTTGGCGCCTCTAGCATAGCCAAAGCACCTTGATAAGGTAAAAGCCTAAGTCTGCTAAAAAGGAGGCTTTTCAGGCATTTCAATTTGTAGGTATTTTGCTAAGTCAAACACTGGCTCATTGGGAAGTGGCGCAATGCCAGTTGGCAAAAGTGCTGGAAAAAGGTGCTGTGCAGCAAGGTATTTGCTCAACTCCCTCTCCCTAAATATCACCATCCAAGACTCACTTTACAACAGTAGACTCTTTGACATCCTCTTCACCATCATTATCCTTGCTTGGCTTTACGAATCGACCTACCAATATACCCACCTCAAACAACAACCACATGGGCACTGCGAGTAATGTTTGAGAGATGACATCTGGCGGCGTGATCAACATACCAATAACAAAGCAGCTTACCAATACATAGGTACGCTTTTTGGCTAAGTCATCAGGCGTTGTAGCACCAGACCAGATCAGCAATACAGTGGCGATGGGGATTTCAAAAACCACACCGAAAGCAAAAAATAGCTTTAACACAAAATCAAGGTAGGCTGAGATGTCGGTCATTACGGCCACTTCAGACGGACCAGTGGCTGTAAAGAATCCAAAGATCAATGGAAAGACGATATAGTAAGCAAAGGCAATACCTGCGTAAAACAAAAGAATGCTTGAGGCCAATAACGGCACGGCCAGGCGCTTCTCTTTTTTGTATAACCCTGGCGCAATAAAGCTCCATGCTTGGTGTAGTATAAACGGCATTCCGATAAACAAAGCTAGCACCATAGTTAACTTAAATGGGGCCAAAAATGGAGAGGCTACCTGGGTAGCGATCATGGTGGACCCTTCAGGCAACAAACTACGCAACGGAATAGATAGGTAGAGGTAGAAATCGTTAGCAAAAGGGAACATGCAAGCAAATAACAGAACAACGAGCAACACTGCTTTTAGTAAGCGGTTCCGTAGCTCTATTAGATGCCCCATAAGAGGTAATTCAGATTCTTGTTCGCCAGTGTAGGCCTTTGCGTCGCTCATAGTATGTTCCAAAAACGGTTAAGACCCGCCAATTGAGGGTTCTTTTGGTTCAGCTTTATTTTCTTGTGCTGCAACTACTGGAGCTTCCATGATATCCGTTTCAGCGGCTAATTCAGCCATACGACCTTCAATTGCTTTACGGTTTGCATCAGCTTTGGTGCGAATTTCATCAATGCGCAACTCGTCTTGAATCTCTTTTTGAACACCACCCACGGTGCGCTTTATTTTGCCCACCCAAAGGCCAATGGTGCGCACTGCTACTGGCATGCGCTCTGGGCCAAGTATTAGCAGGCCAATCACAGCCACCAACACTAATTCTGTAAAACCAATATCAAACATAGACTTGGCCGCTACTTTTCAGTTTTTTCAGGTTCTTTTTCGACAGCCACATCTGCACTAAAACTAGCATCTGCTGCTGGCTTTTCATCGATAGCTTTAGGCTCTTCTGTGCCATCTTTCATCGCCGACTTAAAACCCTTCACAGCATTACCTAAATCACCACCAATGTTGCGTAATTTTTTGCTACCAAACAACAATAAAATAATTGCTAAAACAATCACCAACTGCCAAATGCTAATTCCACCTAAACCCATGCTTTACTCCTTATAAAAATCTTTGAATATTTACTGGCTACGATTAGCCTTTTCTACTATACCTGAGAGATCAAATCGACGCTCTAACTCTTGTAACACCGAGTTATGATCTTCACCTAGGTGCGACAACATAACCAGACAATGGAACCATAAATCTGCCGTCTCGGCAATAACGTCTTTAGTCGTAGCTAAGTCATGGGCATCTTTTGCCGCCAGGATAACTTCAGTGGTTTCTTCACCGATTTTTTCTAATATTTTGTTCAGTCCCTTGGCGTGGAGGCTAGCCACATAGGACGATTCTGGAGCTGCTTGTTTGCGCTCTTCTAACACTTTTTGCAAAGCATTTAACACATCATTCATGGCTATAGATCTCCTTTGGGTCTTTAACTACTGCTACATCTTCGTGCCACTGCCCTTCATGTAAACGCCGAAAGAAGCAATGTGGGCGACCAGTATGACAGGCAATGCCGCCAACTTGCTCAACGCTTAATAGAATAACATCCGCATCACAATCTAGCTGGATACTATGTAATTTTTGCACATGACCAGACTCTTCGCCTTTGCGCCATAACTTTGAACGCGAGCGTGACCAATAGACAGCGCGTTGTTCTTGCTCAGTTAACAATAAAGACTCTTTGTTCATCCACGCCATCATTAATAGCTTGCCTGTTTGAAAGTCTTGAGCAATGGCAGGTACCAGGCCTTTATCGTCCCACTTAATTTGATCTAACCAATGGTTATTGGGCATCATCGATTACCTCTATTCCACAACATTAGTATACCCACAAGTGCTAACACACCACTTACGGGTGAAAGCCACACCTGCTCTAAAAAAGGTATAGGGTGCGCAACAGCGGCCCCTATAACCAACGCTAAGCCAATAATTCCACTCCAGTGACTTTTTGGCCTTAGATCCTGCAACTTAGGCATTGGCGCTGGGATCGGCCGCGCAGCTTGTTGTAACGCTTCATGCACTAGTCCTGGAAGATGGGGCAACTGCTGCGCTATGTCTGGCCACTCTTGCTTTAATTGGCGGTAAACTTGCTTCGGACTAACTTGACGCTTAAACCATTTTTCAAGAATGGGCTGAGCTGTTTCCCACAAGTTTAATTGAGGGTATAACTGACGCCCTAAACCTTCTACATTGAGCATGGTTTTTTGTAACAATACAAGCTGGGGCTGTACCTGCATATTAAACCTGCGCGCCGTCTGAAATAAACCCAACAACACTTGTGCGAACGAAATTTCCGCCAAGGGTTTTGAAAATATCGGTTCGCTCACCCCTCGAATGGCTCCTTCAAATTCGTGCACCTTGGTCTCTGCTGGTAACCATCCACAATCCACATGTAACTGAGCAATTTGTCTGTAGTCACGATTAAAGAAGGCCAGCAAGATGCGCGCCAAGTAGGCCTGATCTTCTTGGGTGAGGCTGCCTACAATACCAAAATCCACAGCCATATACTGAGGGTCGTGAGGCAATGATGGATTTACAAAAATGTTCCCAGGGTGCATGTCTGCGTGAAAGAAGCTGTCACGAAACACTTGCGTAAAGAAGATCTCTACCCCACGCTTGGCCAATTCTTGCCTACTAATACCTGCGGTTTCAATGGCGTCAATATCATTGACAGGAATGCCGTAAATCCGTTCCTGCACCAACACTGAAGAGTTACTTAAGTGCCAGTGTATCTTGGGGATATATAATAAATTGGAGTTTTCAAAATTACGCTTAAGCTGGCTCGCATTGCCAGCTTCTCTTTGCAGATCTAACTCGTCTAAAATAGTTTTTTCATATTCGTCGATAACACCCTGCAAACGCAGTCGGCGAAGATCTGGCACCGCAGCATTGACCCACTTGGCCAACAATCTCATCAACCGCAGGTCACTCTCAATGGTCCGTCTAATACCTGGTCGAATAATCTTCACAACTACCGACTCGCCAGTGGATAACCGAGCACTGTGAACCTGGGCAACCGACGCAGACGCTAGAGGGATGTCATCAAATTCTGCAAAAGCCTGTTCTACACTTTGCTTCAAGGCGAGCTCTATTAAGCGCTTAGACTCCTCACTGTCAAAGGCAGGAACCTTATCTAACAAAGTGACCAGTTGTTGGGCCAACTCATCATCCAACATATCTCTGCGCGTTGACAGCAACTGACCAAATTTAACAAACACAGGCCCTAGATCTATCAAAGCCAAACGTATACGCTGGGCAACCGAACCTCTCACAGGGACTAATAGGCGCCATGGCATGCACCAAAACACTAGCCGCACGGGTAATGGCAGTGCATAGCCCAACAGCGGTAGATCTAATCGATACCGAATAATGACCCAAAAAATAGAAAAACCGCGCACAATTGCTTTCATGGTTTAATTGTTTCCACTACTTAGCGCTTAACGCCGTAGTGCAATGCCACAATGCCACCTGTCATATTATGAAAGCGACAATTGACCAAACCTGCTGTTTCCATCATGCCCTTAAGTGTAGCTTGGTCTGGATGCATACGGATCGATTCTGCTAGATAGCGATAGCTATCTTCATCATCAGCAATGAGCTTGCCTATTTTTGGCAAAATATTGAAAGAGTAGGTGTCATAAACCTTAGTCAGAAGTGGATTATCAGTTTTGGAAAACTCCAGCACTAATAAGCGACCACCAGGCTTTAAGACGCGACGCATGGAAGCTAGGGCCTTATCCTTGTCAGTCACATTGCGCAGACCAAAAGCAATGGTAATGCAGTCAAAGCTGTTGTCTGGAAAAGGCAGGGCCTCAGCATTGGCCTGCACATAGCTAACATTACCTACGACGCCTTTATCCGTTAAACGGTCTCGCCCAACCTTAATCATTGACTCGTTAATATCAGCTAAAATCACGCGCCCTTCAGGCCCAACTATATGACTGAAACGCATCGTAAGGTCGCCCGTACCACCGGCTAGATCTAGCACTGAATCGCCAGTTCTGACACCACTCATTTCAATAGTTTGACGTTTCCATAGACGATGGATGCCCATGGACATCAGATCATTCATAACGTCATATTTGGCCGCTACAGAATGAAATACGCCAGCGACTCGGCTTACTTTATCACCTGTAGGGACTTCTTTAAAACCAAAGTGTGTGGTTGGCTTGGGGCCTTGATTGCTCATGTGCTTGCTTGTCCGTCTAAAAACTTGGCTCCATTCTACATTGCTGTTATGGCCTTGTCGTGGACTTAATCAAGCTTATTGGTTTTCTAGCGCTACAAGATAATCCACTACAGCCAACATACCTTCCTTACTGCCTGCCAAAGTGGCATTTACCATATACTTACCATTGACCAACATTGAAGGCACCCCTGTGATCTGAGCACGAGCAGCTAGGCGACTGCCTTGGCGTAGTTTATTTTGCAGATCAAAAGAATCGTAGGCACCATCAAAGTCTGCCTTGCTTACTCCATGTTCGGCAAAGAAGCTTGCAAGCGCTTGGCGGTTTGTCATCCGGCGCTCGTCAATGTGCACAGCGTCGTACATCGCTTGATGGGTTTGTTCTAAGACACCTAAGTTTAGTGCCACAAAATAAGCTTTTGCATAAGGCTCCCAGCTGCGTCCAAAGACCACAGGAATTGGCATGAAGGTCACATCATCAGTTTGTTGTGTAGACCAGTGGTGAAGCTGTGATTCAAAGTCATTACAATGGGGACAGGTATAGCCAAAAAATTCGTTCACCATCACCGTGTCTGTGCGTGAAGAGTTAATAGGTTCATCCAGTACAATATAGTGGGTGCCCGCTCGATAATCCGCAGCTAGCACAAACAGTGGCAAACTCGCCAAAGCAATAATAGCACCAATTTTTTTCAACATAATATATCTCCTAAGTAGTTTTTATTTGTATGATACCGGCAAAGATAGAGCGTGGGCGTTTTTTTACAAGGTCTTTACTCGCACCATATTCTATCCATAAAAAAAGTGGCCTTAGCCACCTTTTTATTCGCCTGACTCAACTATTCAGACAAGCCCTGAATGTAGCTGGCTACTGCTTCAATCTCTTTGTCACTCATAAGCGCTGCAACTTGTTGCATCATCACTGCCTGACCATTATTGCGGGTTTCAGTGCGGTATGCTTTTAGAGAACTAACAATATAGGCTGCATGCTGTCCACCCAAAGCTGGGAAGCCTGCTTGTGGGTTGCCAGCACCTGTTGGTGAGTGACAAGCTGAACAAGCCGCAACGCCTTTGGCAGCGATCCCCGCACGATAAATTTGACGCCCTAGGTCAAGCAAGTCTGGGTTTGTCGCTCCAACAGTGCCTTTTTGAGAGCTATAGTAAGCGGCCATGTCTGCTAAGTCTTGGTCAGTACGTCCAGTTAAGATGCCAGTCATTTGGGCCACGTTACGCGCTCCGTCACGAATATCCATCAACTGCTTAGTTAGGTAAACTTCACCTTGACCAGCAAGCTTAGGAAAGCTTGGGATCATGCTATTACCGTCAGCTCCATGACAACCACTACATACGGCAGCTTTTCCTTGCCCTTGTGCAGCATCTCCAGCGGCATAAGAAAAACTCATCCAGCCAAGGCCAATCATCAAACATACAATTACTTTCTTCATGTGTATTTTCCGCGAAATTATAAAATGAACAGATCAATAGAAGCATTATAAGGCCCACAGAGCACGACTTCAATAACACAACACCGACCTAATGCACAGATGAGTGTTTTCACAGGGTTTATTTTTGTAAAAATAATGTAAAATACAAATTAATCTATCGATGACACACACTATGACAGCCCAACACTTAAGATTCCAGTCTGCAGTATTTACCACTAGCGCAAGTAAAGTGAGTGAATGCCCCGAAGATATCGGTTCTGAAGTGGCCTTTGCTGGCCGCTCTAACGCCGGGAAGTCTAGCGCTATTAATGCCCTCACCCGCAATACTGGTTTGGCGCGGACGAGTAAGACCCCAGGTCGAACGCAGCTATTAAACTTTTTTGACCTTAATATCGAACAATGCAGGTTAGTAGATTTGCCGGGCTATGGCTACGCTAAGGTACCCGTGGCCATGCAGTTAAGATGGCGTAAACATCTGAACCAATATTTGGAAATGCGCAAAAGCTTATCCGGCTTAGTGCTGGTGATGGATATACGCCACCCACTTAAAGAATTTGATCGCATGATCATTGATTGGTGTATCGCTTCTGGGCTTCCACTGCACCTGCTGCTAACTAAGGCAGACAAGCTTAAAAAGAACGGCATCATGAAAGCTAAAATGGAAGTTAAAAAAGGCCTGCCTGAGCACCCAGATGGCCTAATTAGCATGCAGAGCTTTTCAGCCTCTAAAGGGGATGGCATTGCAGATTTAGAGCGCCAGCTGGTCATTTGGATGAAACCTGTAGCAACCAACGAATTACCAGACCAAGAACAAAGCACAGCCGTTGCAGCAGATACATTAGGTGAAGCATCTGGCTCTATTATTGAGCCTAATAGCCCCAACCAAGCCTAGCGCCAGTTAAAAATTATGATGGATTTTTGAACAAAAAAAACCCTGAAGACCGAGGGGAGCAGTTTTCAGGGTGGGCGTCTTAATATCTGATTGATGACGCTTAGCTAGTTACATACTAGGACGCCCGTTATGTTATTTAGTTCAAACTTATTTTAGTCATTAGGCAAATTAACATATTTAATGCGCCTGATCCCAGTTTTCACCCACACCCACATCAACAATTAATGGCACTAAAAGCTCTGAGGCCCCTTCCATTGCTGATTTTACTCCAGCCACTAAGGCGTCTACTTGAGCTGAGTCCACTTCGAAAATTAATTCATCGTGCACCTGCATAGTCATCCTCGCATTGAGTCCACTAGAAGCAAGCCACTCATCCACTTTGATCATTGCACGCTTAATAATATCTGCTGCCGTGCCCTGCATGGGTGCATTGATCGCTGTTCTTTCCGATGCTTGACGAGCAATACCGTTGCTGGCTTTGATGTCTGGTAAGTATAGCCTGCGTCCATAAAGAGTTTCTACGAAACCTTGCTGCGCCGCTGTGGCTTTGGTTTGATCCATATATTCTTGTACCCCAGGATAGCGAGCAAAGTAACGTCCAATATAATCTTGACTTTGGCCCCGAGTGATACCTAGCTGCTTGGCTAAACCAAAGGCAGACATGCCATAAATCAAGCCAAAATTGATCGCTTTTGCGCTACGCCTTTGATCACTAGTTACTTGGTCTACCGTGACTCCAAAAACCTCTGCCGCAGTGGCTTTGTGCACATCTTGACCCGCGGCAAAGGCATTTAATAGGCCTTCATCTTTTGATAGGTGGGCCATAATACGTAATTCTATTTGAGAGTAGTCTGCAGCCACCATTACCTGGCCTTTAGGTACTACAAACGCCTGCCTAATTTGACGACCTTCGCTGCTGCGAATAGGAATGTTTTGTAAGTTAGGATCACTGGATGACAAACGCCCTGTGGCTGCCACAGCCTGATGGTAGGAGGTGTGGATGCGCCCTGTGGCACGATTTATTTCTAATGGGAGCTTATCTGTGTAGGTAGACTTTAGCTTACTAAGGCTTCGATACTCCAACAATAATTTAGGCAGCTCATAGTTTTGCGCTAGCTCTTGCAGCACCGCTTCTGCTGTTGACGGCTTGCCTTTAGGGGTTTTCTTAGTGACGGGAATACCTAGCTTTTCGTATAAAATAGCGCCCAGCTGCTGGGTAGATGCAAGGTTAAATACCTCTCCTGCAAGCTCATAGGCCTCTCGCTCAAGCTCAACTAATCGCTTGCCAATCACCTGACTTTGCTCTCCAAGGACTTTGGCATCGACCAAAGCACCCGTGCGCTCCATACGTGACAACACATTTATCAGAGGCCGCTCTATGGTTTCATAAACGTCTGCTAAAGCTGGCTCTTGAGCTAAGCATGTAGAAAAGTACTGCGCCAACCTTAGGGTAATATCTGCGTCTTCAGCTGCGTATGGCCCTGCTTGTTCGATATCAATCTGGTTAAACGTGAGCTGCTTTGCTCCCTTACCTGCAATATCTACAAATTTAACCGTTTGATAGTCTAAGTAGTGCTGCGCCAACGCATCCATGTTGTGGCGACTCGCTGTAGAATTAAGCACATAAGATTGCACCATGCTATCGATGATTTTTGCCTGCCATGTGATGTCATAATTGGCCAATACATTAATGTCATATTTTAAGTTTTGACCACAAATGACTTGGCTAGGATCTTCTAACAAGGGTTTTATAGCAGCAATCAGATCTGGCCTGCTTATTTGCTCTGGTGCACCTACATAGTCGTGCCCACAGGGTACATACACAGCCGTACCTGCTTCGATACACAATGAAATACCCACTAACTGAGCATCCATATAGTTCACGCTAGTGGTTTCTGTATCAAAGGCAAATACAGCAGCATCTGCGCACGCCTTTAACCAAGGCTCAAGCTCAGTAAGAGTGGACACTGTGGTGTAGTTCTTCGTGGCGACAGTCGCAACACTTGGGGCAACAGGAGCATCAATGGTTACACTGGGAAGGCCTTGAATTGAGTCGGCCTCCTTTGGCTGGCTAGAGGCAGTTACACCGTCTTGAATTAATACATTAGCCCATGACCTAAACTCTAACTCTTCATACAAAGCCAGAAGTGCGGCTTGATCTACTGGTTTGGGGGCCATTTGATCTAGAGTTTGTTCAAGCTCCACATCAAGTTTAATCGTAGTTAGGGCTTGGGAGAGGGGCAGAAAATCAAGCGCATTACGCAGCTTTTCACCTATTTTTCCACCGATTTCATCGGCATTTTCCATCAATACCTCTAAGGTATCATAGGCGGTCAACCACTTTACTGCGGTCTTAGGGCCAGCACCTGGAACCCCTGGTATGTTATCTGCTGTATCACCAACAATGGCCAAATAATCTATGATTTGATCTGGCCTTACACCAAACTTGCCCACCACGCCTTCTTCATTTAAATAGGTATTGGTCATAGTGTTCACCAAACCCACATGGGGACTGACGAGCTGCGCCATATCTTTGTCGCCAGTAGATATGAGAGTATCGATACCTTGAGCGGTGGCTTGTGCTGCTAAAGTGCCTATTACATCATCAGCCTCGACACCTGACACCATAAGTAGTGGCAAACCCATCGCTCGAATTATATTGTGAATTGGCTCAATCTGTGGCCGCATATCATCGGGCATGGGTGGCCTGTGGGCCTTATATTCTGCATACATCTCATTACGAAACGTTGGTCCTTTGGCGTCAAACACCACCACAATATTGGCATTGGCATAGTCTCTTGCCAAGCTACGCATCATATTTACGACACCCTTTATTGCGCCTGTAGGCATACCTTTACTGTTATTAAGTGGTGGCATTGCATGATAGGCCCTAAATAAATAGGAGGAACCATCTACCAGTACAACGGGGGTGGAAACGTTTGTAGTCATGATGTCTTCTCAAACCAATGTTTGTAGCTGCTTATAGCGTAAAGAATAACATAACACAGCTTCCTAAACTTGAATTGAGACGTCTTGCAGCGTAGTATTTGCAGCCCAATTAATGATCACACTTAGCTTTCTACAGTAGCAATCCTATGGCCGTATACACACACCTTACTAACGCCCAAATTAGCACTTACCTTGCTCCATTTAACCTAGGTGATTTAGTAGACTTTAAAGGCATCAGTGGAGGCATTGAAAATACCAACTATTTTGTCACAACGCTGATCAAAGGCCAGCCCCAACAAGATTTTGTACTCACATTATTTGAAGATTTAAGCTTTGATGAAATACCTTATTTTATTGATTTAACTGATCACCTTGTTGCCAACAACGTTACCGTTCCGGCACCTCTACGAGATCGAGATGGCAAGGCTTTAAGTACACTGGCTGACAAGCCAGCACTATTATTTCCTCGTTTTTCAGGCGATCATCTGGCGCGTTCAGAAATTGGCATCAGCCAGTGCGCTATTATGGGTAAGGAGCTAGCTCACCTGCACTTAGCTGGACAACAATTCACCACCGACCGCCAAAGCCACCGAGGCCCAAGGTGGTGGAGTGAGCTAGGCCCCCGCGCTGCAAAATACATTGATGGTGAAGATGCCACCATGTTGATGATGGCCATCGGCCAATATGATGCCATGCAGTCACAGCAGCCAGATTTACCCACAGGTGTTATCCATGGCGATTTATTCCATGACAACGCCTTGTTTCACCAGGGCCAGTTGAGTGCCACAATAGACTTATACAATGCCAGTAATGACTATTTATTGTTTGATGTTGCCATCACGGTGAATGATTGGTGTATTGCCCCTGATGGCAGCATTGACCCTAGTCTTTATGACTCGTTTTTAAAGGCCTATGCATCTGTGCGTGCTTTTAATGATGCCGAACATCAGTATTGGAATGCCATGTTAGTCGCCTCTGCAATGCGCTTTTGGCTATCCCGCCTAGAGACCTTTCATGGTTTAGATACACATCAACGCGACGAAGGCGTTACGGTTCTTAAAGATCCCGATGTATTCCGAGATATTTTAAGCCACCGTATGCAACAGTTCCAGCACTTGCCTTAGACTACTTAGCGCTCCCTTTGCAGCTTATTATTGCCTCTTTCAGCTTGATAATATATGCATTTAGGGAAGAAGAGGTAGCTGCTAATATATCAATTGTGATGCGCTCCACATTGGGCCCAACCACCGCATTGATAAGCTTAGGTTTGGCTTCATGGTCTAACAAGACACAAGCCACCTGCTCATCTTTTACAAGCTTAGCAATGCTAGCCAAATGCTTGGCCCCTGGTGGCTGATCGTCGGCATTAGTGAAGCTTGCGACGTGTTCCAAGCCAAAATACTCCTCAAACCCACCAATCCCATCGTGATAAATTATATATCCTTGCTTGGTTTTTGATAACTTACTTTCATGAGCTTTAAGCTGCACCTTTAATGCATGCATTTGCTGCAGCCATACTTCACTGCTCCACTGAGTGCCCAGATACTGGTTCAATTGCAACATCCCTTGTAGCAGGTACTCAGGGCTGGTCCAAGGATGCCCTCCGTAGGACAATGGAAAGCGACCTTGGTTAATAATAAGTTGTTTGTCCATGGGTATACGTGACATCACTTTAGCTAGGTAAGGCTCTAACTCAGGGCCAAGCCACACCACTAACTGTGCTTTTTGAAGGCGCTTGATATGGCTCGGTTTTAGGCTAAAGTCATGGGGTGAAACATTAGCAGAAACTAAAGGGGCATACTCCTCACCTGTCACTTCTTTGGTCAGTAGAGAGAGGGCTTGAGTGCTAGGCAATATAGCAACCGTCGCTGATGCGATAACAGTCACGCACCAAAATGTACAAAAGACAAATACTTGCCTGAAACGAGTAGAAAAAAACATAAAAGCAGCCCATAAAGAGGAATATTAGTTATTTTTTTAATGTTATGTTATATTATAACACCTGTCAACTTACTAAGGTCACACATGCAAGCAACCGCGTTTTCACCCCACGACCATAGTCACTGCATCAGCAGCGCGATGAGTCATGCTCAAAGCTTATGTACTGACCGTGGAGTGAGGCTAACACCAGTGCGCCAGCGTGTGCTTGAGCTGGTATGGCGCAGCCACCAGCCTATTGGAGCTTATGAGTTATTGGCCGTACTGGTGAAGGAAGGATTTAATTCAGCCCCACCTACGGTATACCGTGCCCTTGAATTTTTAAATGAACAGGGCCTGTTACATAAATTAGAGAGTATTAATGCCTATGTGGGATGCTGCAACCCAGATACTCCACATCAAGGGCACTTCCTAATATGTCAGACGTGTCATCAAGCCCAGGAGCTAGAAAGCCAATACATTAATTTGGCCCTAAAGCTAAGTGCTGATCAGCACGGTTTTGAAATACAAGGCCACACTATTGAGATAGTAGGCACCTGCAAAGAATGCATAGGTAACCCTGTAATGTTGGAACCTACGCTATGAGTAAGGTTTTACTCTGTGCCAAAAACTTAGGTGTAAAACGCAGCAACAGGTGGCTTATTAAAGATGTGGATCTATCTTTAGAGGCTGGCCAAATTACTACGGTGATAGGACCTAACGGTGCTGGAAAATCAACCTTAGTGCGTAGCTTACTTAACCTAATCAAACCAACTTGTGGCGATATTAACGCGATGAAAGGGTTACTCATTGGTTATATGCCCCAAAAACTAAAATTAGAAGATACTTTGCCACTTACAGTATCTCGCTTCTTAGATTTAGGTCGGCATAAGCAGCACCAACTAAGCCCCCAGTTATGGCATAACTTATTACATGAATGCCGTGCAGAAAAGCTCCTTGAACGCCCTATGCATCAGCTTTCAGGCGGCGAAACACAACGGGTGTTGTTACTAAGAGCCGTGCTTAGAAAACCTCATTTGTTGGTGCTAGATGAGCCAGTTCAAGGGGTAGACGTTACTGGGCAAGTGTCTTTGTACAACCTTATTGGTCAGATAAGGGACATTTTGGGATGTGGCATCCTTATGGTATCCCACGATTTGCACCTAGTAATGGCAGCAACAGACCAAGTCATTTGCCTAAACCAACACATTTGTTGCTCTGGGCACCCAGAACAAGTGAGCCAAGACCCTGCATTTACAGATTTATTTGGCCCCCAAGGTGCGGGTAATTTGGCCTTGTATAACCACCAGCATAATCACCACCACACAAGCCACGGCGACATTATTGCGGGCCAACACCATAAGGATTGCGACCATGGCTGATTTTTTATTATGGGCTTGGTTTGGCGGCATTATGATTGCTGCAATCGCAGGCCCCCTAGGCTCTTTTATGGTGTGGCGAAGAATGGCCTATTTTGGTGATACTCTGGCCCATGCAGCCCTTTTAGGAGTTGCTTTAGGGTTATTGTTACACATAAATATTAGCCTAGCTGTGGTTTTAGTGTGTTTGTTATTGGCACTACTGCTAAGCACTTTGATGCACAAACGCATTATCGCAACTGATACCTTATTAGGCATTTTGTCCCACGCTAGCTTATCACTAGGGTTGGTAGCACTTAGTATTTTTGACCACCAAACGATCGACTTGATGGGGTTTTTATTTGGAGACTTGCTCGCCATAGGTCAACAAGACCTTATGTGGATCGCCCTAGCTTGCTGTGTAGTACTGATCATTTTGATATGGGTTTGGAAACCTTTATTGTCCATTACCGTGAACGAAGAATTGGCCCAAGTAGAGGGCATAAACGTAGCGTGGATGCGCACTTTGTTGATGTTAATGGTGGCGGTGGTGATCGCTGTAGCAATGAAAGTAGTAGGTGTTTTGTTAATCACTTCCCTTTTGATCATCCCCGCTGCTGCTGCCAGGCGATTATCTAATTCACCAGAACAAATGGCTTTGCTTGCAAGCTTACTTGGCATGCTCTCAGTGACTGGCGGGCTGGCTTTGTCTTGGTTTTATGATACGCCTGCAGGCCCGTCTGTGGTGCTGATCGCCAGTTCCTTATTCTTTTTATTATTTAGCTTTCCCCGCTTTTTGCGTGCCTCTTAAGCATGATCAAATCCCCGCCAATTAGCTCTGCACCTAAAGCTAAACATATGTACCAGCTATGGTTTCTTGCCTGGCCTTTGATCATTTCTAATATAAGCGTGCCTCTATTAGGCTTGGTGGACGCTGCGGTTATGGGACATTTAGATCAACCTAGCTATTTAGGCGCAGTCGCCTTAGGCGCCACCTTATTATCATTTATCTACTGGGCTTTTGGATTTTTACGCATGGGTACCGTAGGCCTAACGGCACAGGCCCATGGTGCTTTTGATGATCAACGCTTAATGCAGCTGTTACTGATGCCTGGGTTACTTGCCTTGGCCATTGGTATGGCAATTATGGCGTTGAAAGGCTTGCTTATCCCTCTTGGTGTATCTCTCATGGGTGCAAGTGCTGAAGTATCTGCTTTAGCTCAAGAGTACCTGTCTATCCGTATTTATAGTGCTCCAGCAGTGCTGATTACATACGTTTGCCTGGGTTGGCTTTTGGGCCGCCAAGACAGCCGCAGCCCTCTAGTTTTGCTGGTGGTCACTAACGTGACCAATATCGGTTTTAACCTGTTATTTGTGGTTGGTTTTGATATGAAAAGTGCAGGCGTTGCTTGGGGTAGTTTGCTGGCTGATTATTGCGGCTTGGCATTGGCATTAGTTTTGGTTTGGCGCCACTTAACGCGATTTGATCAGACTATTCACCTACAGTGGCGTGCTTTTGCACCTTTAGCGGTCCAGTTAGTTCGCCTTAACAGCTATTTGTTTGTACGCACGTTAATGCTTTTGTTCGCCTTCGCCTTCATTACCTCCCAAAGCGCTCGCATGGGTGATGATGTTTTAGCGGCAAACACTTTGTTGTTACAATATGTGGCCTTACTTGCTTACGCTTTGGACGGTTTTGCGTTTGCCATAGAAGCCGCTTGTGGGGAGGCCTTAGGAGCGAAAAAGAGGCAGCGTTTTTATCAGCTATGCAACGCTGCAGCCATTTACTCTATTTTTGTAGCAGTCGCAGCCACTGTTGGTTTTTGGTTATTTAGCGATGCATTTATTAATCTACTAACCACCATCGAAAGTGTCCGCCATATTGCTAATAGCAGCGCGTTTTGGGTGATGTGGGTGCCCATGATTAGCGTGTGGAGCTATTTGTTTGATGGTATTTTTGTAGGCACTGCTCAAGTTCAAGCTATGTTTTACTCAGTTCTTGGAAGCTTATGTGCCTTTTTGACCCTTTGGCACCTATTGGAGCCTTGGGGGAATGATGGCTTATGGTGGGCATTTTTAGGTTTTTGTGCCGTTAGGGCGCTGGTAGCCTTAGCAGGCTACCTTTGGCTGAGCCACAAACAGGCTTGGTTCATTACCCCCTAGACTAATAAGCTAAAGTAGTTTGAGAATTTGCGGCTCAACTTCTTGAACTACATGGGTGTCTTTGTGATTAACCCTGGTCGTCATCTCCTGGCGTGTTGCCACACTTTGGCCAATGCGCTCCTCATGACCACAGGTGATGCAGTCTCTTAGCTGCTCATCTACCTCACCTTCTTCTGGTATGTAGATACGCACGCTATCTTGCGCCCCACATTTTGGACAGACGATACCTGCTATAAATCTAACCTTCATTACTGCCTCCTTGTACCACTGCATTGGCGAGCCCTTTATTGCGCATTAAAGCATTTACGCTGGGTTCTCTTCCCATAAATTGCGTGAACAAGGCCATCGCATCGCGGCTACCTCCTTGTCCAGTAATGTCTTTCCATAACGCAGCGCCAGTATTTTGGTTAAAAACACCTTCGTCTTTAAAGCGGCTGAACACATCTGCTGCCAGCACTTCGGCCCACAGGTAACTGTAGTAACCTGATGCATATCCACCCGAAAAAATGTGAGCAAAGCCATGCTGAAAGCGATTCCATTCTGGTGCTTTTATAACGGCTACTTCCTCTCGGACAGCATCTAATACTGATTGCACAGTTTGAGGGGCATCTGGGTCAAAGTTCATGTGCAGTTTTAAATCAAACAACGCAAATTCTAGCTGGCGCATAACAAACATGCCTGCCTGGAAGTTTTTTGCTGCTAACATTTTTTGCAGCATTACTTCTGGCAAAGCAGCCTCTGTTTGATAATGCTTAGCAAACAAACGCAAAGATTCCTCCTCCCAGCACCAGTTTTCTAAAAGCTGACTTGGCAGCTCTACTGCATCCCAAGCCACACCATTAATGCCTGCAACACCTGCAACATCAATATTAGTCATCATGTGATGGAGGCCATGCCCAAACTCATGGAACAAGGTGGTCACTTCTCCATGGGTGAGTAGGGCTGGCTTGTCACCCACTGGTGGAGCAAAGTTGCACACAAGATAAGCTACAGGCAATTGTAGTTGTCCATTGGCTTTAAATTGACGGTTACGACACTCATCCATCCATGCCCCACCGCGCTTTTGATCACGTGCATAAAGATCAAAATAGAAATAACCAATCTCTTTACCCCCATGAGCCACTTGATAGAAACCCACATCTTCATGCCAAGTGCTTACACCTTGGCAAGGCGTCACTTGAATGCCATAAATTCGGTTGACTACCTCAAATAATCCAGCTTGGACGTTCGTTAGTGCAAAGTAAGGCTTTAGCTCTTCTTGGGATAAGTCATAACGATCTTGGCGTAACTTTTCGCTGTAATAAGCAATATCCCAAGCTGCCAATGGATTTGGCCCACCTTGAGTGGCAACAAACTGCACTAATTGCTGCATGTCTGCTTGTGCCTGTGGCTTACACCCATTGGCTAGGTCTAATAAAAACGTTTCAACTGCCCTTCCAGATTCTGCCATTTTTGTGGCTACAGAGTAGTCAGCATAATGATCAAAACCTACAAGGCAAGCCATCTTATGACGTAAAGCTATCAAATCTTCCATTACTTGAGTGTTATCAAACTGCCCTCCATAGGGCCCTTGGTCCGACGCTCGAGTATTGAAGGCTTGGTACATTTCTTGCCTTAAACTTCGGTGTTCTGCAAAGGTCATTACACCGTGGTAACAGGAAAAATCAAGCTTCAACAGGTATCCATCTAAAGACTTTGCTTTAGCGCTTTCTTGCGCCTGTTGTAAGGCAGATAAGGGCATTCCAAGCAAGTCTTCGCTATCAATAATATGCTTACTCCATGCTTGAGTCGCATCCATAAGCTGATTTGAAAACTGCGTAGAGAGTTCCGCCATTTTTTGCTTCAACTGACCATACTCACTTTGCTCTTGTGGATTAAGTGCCACCCCTACCAGCTTAAAGTCTTGAATTTGCAGCCTTACAAACTGCTGCTGTGGTTGACTTAACTGGGTAAACTCATTGCTCTCTAACAAGCCAACAAAAGCTAAATATAACGCCTTATTCTGTCCCATTTGTGTAGCATAGGCAGTTAGTTTTGGTAAACACTCATCAAAAGCTGCCCTGACATCATCGTTATTAGCTACACCATGCAGGTGACTTAGAGGCCCCCACAGCCGATCAACTTCATCACCTAGCTGCTCTAGAGTGGGCACCAGCTGGCTATAGTTTAGCCCCGTTTTATTTGTCAAAAGCTGCTCTATTACTTGGTGGTTGTGTGTCAGCTGTGTATCTAACCTAGCTGCTAATCCAGCTGGGTCAATAGAAGAAAAATCAGGTAGTAACAAGGTTTTTTGTAAATCATCTTTTACAGAAAAGGCAGTCATGGGGTCTCATCGATTGTTTTGTGTCTTAGTGACGTTATAATAGTACCTCTTTCAGCAATACCCAACGTTTTGCTGCAAATTAGGAGTAACAATGTCCATTCGACCACTTAAACACGTCACACCAACCATTGATCCAAGCGCATTTGCAGACGAACAGTGTATTGTCATCGGCGATGTTCACATTGGTGCAGACTCATCGATCTGGCCTTACAGCGTAGTCCGTGGCGATGTGAACCATATCCGTATTGGGCACTCCACCAGCATTCAAGATGGATCGATCTTACATGTGACACACAAAAGTGCTCACAACCCAAACGGCTATCCATTAATCATTGGTGACCAGGTGACCATAGGCCACCGCACTATTTTGCACGGGTGCACTATTGGTAATCGGGTTTTAGTAGGCATGGGCAGCACTGTCATGGACGACGTAGTAGTGGATGATGATGTTATAATCGCTGCAAACAGTTTAGTGACGCCAGGTAAGAGACTTGTTAGTGGGTTTTTGTATGCTGGCAGCCCTGCTCGCCAAAAGCGTCCATTAACAGGCGCAGAACTCACCAGCCTTACTTACATGGCGAATAATTACGTGAACCTTAAAAATCAGTACTTAGCACAGGAACTTAAATGAGCAATCCATACAGTAAAGACTACCCCATTTCTTGGGAAGAATTACACCGTAATGCCCGCGCATTGGCCTGGCGCTTGTTAGATCAGGGCCCATGGAAGGGAATTATTGCTATTACCCGTGGAGGCTTAGTGCCTGCTGCCATTATTGCTCGTGAATTAGATATTCGCTTAATCGATACCATTTGTATTTCTAGCTATGGTCAACTTGAAACTGGTGTAGAGGCTAGTCAACAGGGACAACTTAAGCTTCTCAAAGGATTTGATGGAGACGGTGATGGGTTTTTGTTGATTGATGACCTTGTAGATACCGGTAAAACTGCTGCTGCCGTGCGTCAAATGGTGCCAAAAGCCACCTTTGCTACGGTCTATGCAAAGCCTGCAGGTAAGGCTGAGGTAGACCTGTACATTACTGAAGTCAGCCAAGATACTTGGATTCGTTTTCCATGGGATATGGCACAAAGTTTTGCTACGCCTATTGCAGACATTCAAGCGTAACAACTAGCGTTTAGCGAAAGGAATCAGCGTGACACGATTTTTATATTTATCCACGGTGCTCATATGGGGCACCACGTGGATCGCTATCCATTGGCAGTTGGGTGAAGTGGCTGTGCTGGTTTCAGTATTTTACCGCTTTGCTTTAGCCGCCACATTAATGCTGTTCTTAGTACTGGTTACTGGCCGTTTGCAGGCCACCAGCAAGCAAGACCATGGGTTTATGGTGTTGCAGGGTATGTGTTTATTTTCACTCAATTTTGTATGCTTTTATACAGCTGGCCTAGCCATATCTAGTGGCTTACTCTCTGTTATTTTTTCCTCTGCAACCCTTTTTAATGCACTTAATAACCAAATTTTTTGGCGAGAAAAGCCATCTCGCTCAGTCTTTGGAGCAGGGGCGTTGGGTGTTTTGGGTCTTAGTTTAATGTTTTGGCCAGAATTAGCAAAAGATGCAGATAAAGGCGTAAACTTTGCTAGCCTAGGGTTTGCATTTTTAGGTACGTTTTTGTTTTCTCTTGGTAACATGATTTCCGTGCGGCACAACAAAAAGGGCCTAAAGCCACTTACAAGCAGCGCTTATGCGATGATTTATGGCACTCTATTTTTAGCCATACTACTGATTATTACAGGCACTCCACTGGCTTGGGACTCCCGCCCTGAATACGTTGGCAGCTTGCTGTATTTAGCTATTATTGGAACAGTGGCAGGCTTTACCGCCTATTTGTCCCTTATTGGACGTATAGGCGCCAACAAAGCGGCCTATGCCACTGTGATGTTCCCAGTGGTAGCCTTGGCCCTATCAACGGTGTTCGAAGGATATGTCTGGAGCCTCAGTAGCGTAAGTGGTTTAGTGCTTGTATTGTTAGGAAATGCCCTTATTTTAGGTATAAAGCTGCCCTTTCTTAACCTGGCCAAAAGGCCAGCGTAACTTATTCCTTAGCCAGCCACTTGTACATCACCAACGCATCTAGATACCCTTGGATTGGGTGCATAAAAGCGTTTGGCAAACAGCCTACCTTTTTAAAGCCCAACTTTTGCCACAAATTAATTGCAGTCACATTACTGACCGCTACAAAATTAAACTGCATAGCCTTAAACCCCATGGCACGAGCCTGTTGCTGTGAGTGCTGACACATAAAAGTGGCAATGCCTTTGCCTCTTGCAGCCGCTGCCACCATATAACCACAATTACACACATGAGCACCTGGGCCTGCTTGATTGGTTTTAATGAAGTAAGTGCCTAATATCACCCCCAATTCTTCAACCACATAGGTCTCTTTGGGCTCTACTAACCATATATTCTTAGCTTCAGCCTTAGTGGTTTGACGCCGGTAAGCGTAGGTTTCCCCAGCCTTAACAATGTCATGAAAGATAGGCCAGATGCCATCAAAATCAGCGTTAGTAGCTTGTCGGATGTTCATTGTGTTAAATCCTAAGTGAAACCACACCTGTTTTTAAGGTTATTGAGCAAGTTTACAACTGTAGCTTTCGCCAGACCAATTATAAAGGTAAAATTAATCAGAAATTTACCACCGGACTAATACCATGGGCAGAGCTTACCAAAACAAAAAGTTAGACATCGCCAAAACATCCGACGCTAAAGCTAAGGTGTATAGCAAATACGGCCGTGAAATTTACGTTTGTGCAAAATCTGGTGGTGTGGAACCCGATGGTAACTTGGCGCTTCGTTCGCTTATAGATAAGGCAAAAAAAGATCAAGTGCCAAGCCACGTAATCGATAAAGCATTAGAAAAGGCCAAAGGTGGTGGTGGTGAAGATTATTCCACCGCCCGTTATGAAGGTTATGGCCCAGGTAATGCTATGGTGATTGTTGAGTGCCTAACTGACAATCCAAACCGCACTTTTGGTGACGTACGCCTTTGCTTCACTAAAACTAAGTCAAAGATCGGCACCTCTGGTAGTGTAGGCCACATGTTTGATCACAGTGCTATTTTTGTATTTGCTGGTGAAGATGAAGATGCCGTACTAGAAGCGCTAATGGAAGCCGACGTAGATGTGACCGATGTTGAATGTGAGGATGGTAAAACGACTGTATTTGCACCTAACACTGAATATAATAAAACCAAGCAAGCGCTTATTGATACCTTAGGCAACGACAATGGTGAGTTTGAATTTGAAGTAGATGAGATTCAATTCATCCCACAAAACACCAACCCTGTCACAGGCGACGACGCAGCAATGTTTGAAACGTTTTTAGACATGTTGACAGATCTTGATGACGTACAAAACGTTTATCACAACGCCGAAATGGACTAAAAACTAACACTTCTAGGTTTAGATCTAGGTGTTATCTAATGCTACCGTCACTGCGCTTTGGGCGTGGATGGCGGTGGTGTCATAAAGTGGCACTTGCGTGTCTTTTTGCTGCACTAGCAAAGTGATTTCTGTACACCCTAAAATCACCGCCTGAGCGCCTTGGTTATACAAATCTTGAATCACGTCTAGATACCTCTGTTTAGAATCTAAATTAATGTCACCAAGGCACAACTCTTGATAAATCACCTCGTGTACTTTTGCTTGCTGTGCGGCGTTGGGCACCAGCACTTCTATGCCAAATTCTTTGGTTAGCCTGCCTTTGTAAAACTCTTGCTGCATAGTGAACGCAGTGCCCAGCAACCCCACCTTGGTTATGCCGTCTGCTAATAAATGTTTAGCAGTAGCGTCTGCTATGTGTAGCAAAGGAATGTTCACTACTGCCTGCACCTGCGCCGCCACTTTGTGCATAGTGTTCGTACAAATCAAAAATACATCTGCCCCACCAGCTTCTACTGCTTGCGCCGCCTTCGCTAAAATAGCCGCAGTCTCCTCCCACTTAGCTTGATGCTGAAGTTGTTCTATTTCATGAAAATCAACGCTATATAAACAAATTTTGGCACTATGTAGCCCACCTAAGGCTTGCTTAACACCCTGGTTAATCGCACTATAATAAAGGCTAGTGGATTCCCAACTCATGCCGCCTATAAGCCCAATGGTTTTCATACGTTACGGTTCCAATAGATCTATAATAGTGGCGAAGTCTGGCATGGTGCCAAACTGATGTCCTTGGGTAGGCATAGCTTGCCACGAGGCGCAGGAATCCAGTACTTGCCCGTTTCACCCGATGAATTTGGCACCGGGCAGCCACAACTTTTACAATAATGAGAGCTAAAACCTGTTTCTTTTTGGTAGGTTTTAATGAATTCTTGACCCTTAAGCCAGTTGAAGCGTGCTTCGTCAACTAAGGTGGCGGTGTTGTGGGAGCCACCTGTTTGTTTCTGGCACAAGGAGCAGTAGCATTGGTAAAGGTTTGGTAATTGACCCGAGACTTCAAACTCAACGGCTGAGCACAAACACTTTCCGCGCTGCCCTTTTACATGCTTGCTGCCATCGTTATGCATTAGTCCTCCAATTCGCTGCGTAAAGTTGATAGCACTTGTGCCGTAGGCGGCATAATGCCACGCCATAAGTTAAAGGACTGCGCTGCCTGCTCCACTAACATACCTAAACCATCATTGGCATGGGCTGCCCCTTGTTTTAAAGCCCATGCATTGAATATGGTCGTTTGAGCGCTATACATCATGTCGTAACAACGGCTAGAGTTGGTGAGCAACCCTTTAGGTAATGTTGGAAGGTCGCCAGCTAGGCTTGCAGAGGTGCCGTTAATAATCCAATCGAATGGGCCTTTTAGTAACTCTATAGGAACGGCTTCAATATCACCTAGACTGGCAACCAAAGCAGCCAAGGTTTGAGCTTTACTAAAAGTTCGGTTAGCGATAACCACCTGCCTAGGCAACTGCGCGAGTATTGGCTGCAACACCCCCCTAACCGCACCACCAGCACCCAGTACTAGGATTCTTTTAGCTTTTAATTCTCCACTGAGGTTATGAGTAATATCCCTTACTAAACCCATACCATCAGTGTTGTCGGCCACTAGTTGCCCTTGTTCATTTAAGTACAAGGTGTTGGCCGCTTCTGCGTTTTCGGCGGCAGGGCTTAATACTTGCGCCATAGCAAATGCGCGCTGCTTGAAGGGCACAGTAATATTTAGGCCTTTACCCCCATCGGCAAAAAAGGCCTTAACAGTGTGCTCAAACTTATTCTCTGCCACTAGCTGAGCTTGATAGTTGATTTGTTGCTTAGTGGCGTGGGCAAATGCCTTATGAATATTAGGCGATTTACTGTGGTGAATGGGGTTACCAAACACGCGATATTGATCAATGGGTGTATTGGTAACCATGGGTTAATCCAACCAGTCTTTTGCGGGAAGGTAATTTTTACCTAATATAGCTTCTTCTGAGTCTTCACCAATTTGATAGTCGTAACTCCAGCGCACTTCACTTGGCAGCGACATGAGAATAGATTCTGTGCGCCCACCTGTTTGTAAACCAAACAAGGTGCCTCGGTCATACACTAGATTGAATTCTACATATCGGCCGCGGCGGTGTAACTGAAAGTCTCGCTGACGCTCACCATAGGGAGTGTCCTTTCGTCGCTTGATGATGGGCCCATAAGCCTTCAGATAGCTATCACCGACACTTTGCATAATAGCAAAAGCGGTCTCAAAATCTGGGTCGTTGAGGTCATCAAAAAATAGCCCCCCAATGCCCCGGGCTTCCTCGCGGTGGGGAATATAAAAATACTCGTCACACCAGTTCTTTAAGCGTGGGTATAATGTCTCTCCAAAAGGATCACAGGCAGCTTTAGCAGTGGCATGCCAATGTTTACAATCTTCTTGGTTGCCATAGTATGGGGTTAAGTCATAGCCACCACCAAACCACCAAACTGGATCTTCACCTGGCTTTTCTGCAACAAAAAATCGCACATTGGCGTGAGAAGTTGGCGCATACGGATTTCGAGGGTGAATCACTAGCGACACTCCCATGGCTTGAAAGCTTCGCCCCGCAAGCTCTGGGCGATGGGCTGTGGCAGATGCAGGCATGCTATCACCCATCACGTGGGAAAAATTAACCCCCCCTTTTTCAATCACACTGCCTCCTGCCAAAACGCGGCTGATACCCCCGCCTCCAGCTTCTCGCTGCCATTGATCAGCAATGAATTGAGCATCACCATCTAGCTCTTGCAAGGCATCACATATAGTTTGTTGCAAACCCAGAAGGTATGTTTTTACTGCGTTGATATCGACGTTGGACACTCAAAATTCCTTAAATATTGATTTTATGCTGGGCGAATCACTTGTCCTGATACTAAATCCTTCACCTGACTTGGTTGTTTGCTTTCGCCAAGCTCACCACTTAGCACATAATCCAGCTGACCACTAAAGGTCTGCGTGACCTCTAGTTGAGATCTAGCTGGCTCACATCCTGCCAAATTAGCAGACGTAGACACTATTGGCCCGTTAAATTCATCACATAGAGCCAAAACTAAGGGGTGTGCTGAAACCCGTAAAGCTACACTTAGGTGCCGGCCTTTTATCCACTGTGGCACCCAGCCTTTGGGATCTGGTATAAGCCAGGTAGTAGGTCCTGGCCAAGATAATGTCAGCTGTTTAATTTGTGGTGCACTTAGTCCGTCCATTAAAGGCTCAAACTGACTCCAGTGAGAAGCAACTAAAATGAGCCCTTTATGCATAGGCCTTTGTTTTATTTCAAGTATTTTGATCACTGCCGATTCATTCCACGGATCGCAGCCCAACCCCCACACCGCCTCCGTGGGATACGCGATGACGCCACCTAAGGTAAGGGCTTGGGTGGCGCATTTAAAATGACAATCGCTTTGTCGCATAAGGTTCCTAAGACATGTGCCTAAAGCACTTTTTCGTAACCACCACTGGTCAGCCGAACCAGGCCTAGTAACTCTAATTCTACCAGTTGAGCCACAACAACATTATACGGCGCAGCCAACTGGGAGCAAAGTATATCAACTGGTAGTGGGTCATAGCCAAAAACTCGCAGTAATATTTGCAATTCTTCACCAATATCTGCGTAATTTTCCTTGTTGGAGGGCTCTGGAAGTTGATAACGTGCCACTAACGGCTGAAGTTGAGGAGCGAGCTCTGCCAAAATTTGTTGCGGCTGATCGACCAGTAACGCTCCATTACGGATCAATTGATGGCAACCTTGGGCCTGCACATTATGCACACTTGAGGGTATGGCAAACACTTCTCGGCCTTGCTCTAAAGCGGTTTTAGCCGTAATCAACGAACCACTTCGAAGTGCAGCTTCTACTACCAGTACTCCCAAACTCAGTCCACTGATAATACGGTTCCGCTCTGGAAACCGATAGGCTAGAGGTTTGGCCATTAATGGCCAGGGTGACACCAATAGTCCAGCTCCAGCCAGTATGCGCTTGGCTAATGGTTGATGCTTAGCGGGGTATACTTGGCCTAACCCAGACCCAAGCACGGCAATGGTATCTGCTTGCGCGTCTAGAGCACCTTGGTGGCAGGCGCCATCAATTCCCAATGCCAGCCCACTCACAATGGTTACGCCACTGGCGCCAAGACTAGCCGCAAAGGTGTTAGCCAAAGTCATACCATTTGCCGTGGCTTGTCGCGCGCCCACCATCGCGATACTAGGCTCATTAAGTAGGCTTGAACGACCTTGCAACCATAAAAATGCTGGTGGGTGGTGAATGGCTTTCAGAGCATCTGGATAATGCACATCATCATACAATAGCAACGAGGCATTATTATGCTCAACCCACTGAAGTTGCCTAGCTAGGCTAATTGGCAGAGTTTGAGACGTTAAACTAGCTAAATGCTGGCGTTGCCTAACGTTCAAGATAGCAGCTATCTCAGGTGAGTGTTGTTGCTCCAGCACAGCCATCCCTGTGCTGAAAAGTTGCGCTAATTTATCACTTTGTTTAAAGCTTAGGTTAAGTTCACTCAGTGCAAGCCAAGCTAAATGATGATCATCCATAATCATTCCATTACTAAAGACAGATAGTGGTATAATTATAGTTAATAAACTCATTTTTGCTTCAGTAATTCTCAGGCTTACTGAACCCAACCGTAACGAACACAGAATCCCATGGCACTATTACCTATATTAGAATTTCCAGACCTGCGCTTACGCAAAGTTGCCGTAAATGTAGAACACATTGATGAGGACACCCGAAAGCTGGCAAAAGACATGCTGGAAACCATGTATGCTGCACCAGGCATAGGTTTAGCTGCATCGCAAGTCAATGTGCACCAGCGCATTGTAGTCATTGATGTCAGTGATGACGGCGACGATCCAAGGGTACTTATCAACCCTACATGGGAGCCTTTATCTGAAGACACGCAAAGTTATCAAGAAGGTTGTCTTTCAGTACCTGAGTTCTATGATGACATAGAACGTTATAGCAAAATTCAACTTAGCGCTTTTGATGAGAATGGTGATGCTATTTCTGAACAGGCCGAAGGCTTGTTTGCGGTTTGTATTCAACACGAATTGGACCACCTAAACGGTAAGCTTTTTGTGGATTACCTTTCCCGCCTAAAGCGTGAGCGCATTCGCAAAAAACTTGAAAAAAAACATCGCGATGATATTAAAGATGCCCTATATGAAGCTAAGGCAAAGGCTAAAATGGACGCCCAAGCGTGAGCCAAAACGGTTTGAGGGTTATTTTTGCCGGCACCCCAGATTTTGCAGCCCACCACTTACAAGCCTTGCTTGATAGCCCACATCAAGTTGTTAGTGTTTACAGCCAGCCTGACCGCCCCGCAGGTCGTGGGCGTAAGCTTAAGGCAAGCCCAGTAAAAGCCCTTGCTCTTGAGCACGGCATTGAAGTGCAGCAACCATTAAGCCTTAAAGACACATCAGCACAAGAAGTATTGGCTAGCTACAACGCTGATGTCATGGTTGTTGTAGCCTACGGATTGCTACTTCCTCAAGCCATTTTAGACACTCCTAGGTTGGGATGTATTAATGTTCACGGCTCTTTGTTGCCACGTTGGCGCGGTGCGGCTCCTATTCAGCGTGCCATATTGACCGGTGACAGAACATCTGGTGTCACTGTAATGCAAATGGAGTCAGGTCTAGACACTGGCCCCATGCTGCTTAAGCTGGAAACTCCAATCACCCAAATGGATACGAGTGCTAGTTTATACGACACTCTAGCAAAATTAGGTTGCCAAGGCCTCATCACTACTCTAAATGGCTTACAAAGTGGCAACCTTAAAGCTATTGCTCAAGATGACGCAAAGGCAAACTATGCCAACAAATTAATCAAAGCCGAAGGCGCTATCAATTGGCTCCAAAGTGCACAAGAAATTAGCATGCAAGTGCGTGGCCTTAACCCATGGCCTGTGGCCTATAGTGATTGGCAGGAGCATCGCTTGCGTATTTGGATGGCTCACCCAATAGAAACCGCCCCTAGCCAACCTGCTGGTACATTAGTAGCAATAGACAAAACTGGAATAGAAGTGGCGTGCAGCTTAGGCCACCTAAAGATCACCCAGTTACAATGGCCCGGCGGCAAAACCCTAACTCAAAGTGAATTGATGAACCTAAAACAAAAAATGACACTAGGCGAGACCTTTACTTGCCTTCAGGTGGAAAAATAACCATGGCAAACCCCCGTTTATTAGCAGCCCAAGCACTCACCTCAGTGCTAGAACACAAAGGCTCTTTGGCCTCTAGCCTACCTAAGGCACTAGAAGCAGCCGAGCATGGTGACCGAGCACTCATTCAACAGCTTTGCTATGGCACCTGTAGGCATTTCCCGCAATTAGAGCTCATTGCAGATCAGCTATTACATAAGCCTATGAAAGCCCAAGATCAAGATATTTATGCCCTGATTCTTATGGGTTTGTATCAAATAAAAGCCATGCGCACGCCAGACTATGCCGCAGTAGATGCCACCGTTCAAGCGGCAAAAGCAAGCGGTAAGCGTTGGGCAGATAAACTGATTAATGGCGTATTACGCTCCTACATTCGAGGGGGCGAAGACTTAGCAGAAGTGTTAAATGAGCACGATGCCTATCGCTATAATCACCCCCAATGGCTTGTTTCCAAACTCAGCAGCCACTGGCCTGATCATTGGCAAGATATCTTGGCGGCCAATGACCCACAAGGGGCTCTCACCTTGCGTGTTAATACTCGCAAGATAAGCCGTAGTGATTATTTAGACGCTTTATCTGAAGCAGGTCATACTGCCAATATGTGCCAGTATAGCCAAGTTGGCGTGCAGCTAGAGAAGCCTAGTGATGTTATTCAATTACCTGGCTTTGAAGAAGGCTGGTTTAGTGTGCAAGATGAAGCACCACAGTTGTGCGCATCATTACTAGAACTGGAAGCTGGTCATCGTGTTTTAGATGCCTGCGCTGCACCCGGCGGAAAAACCTGCCACTTACTTGAAGCACAAGATGTAACGGTGGTTGCGGTTGAACTTGAGGAAAGGCGTATCGGCCGCATGAGAGACAACCTGTTTCGTATGGACTTGCAAGCAGAAATTCTATGTGCAGATGCCAGCGAGCCAGATCAGTGGTGGAACGGTCAAACTTTTGATCGGATTTTGCTTGATGCGCCTTGCTCTGCTACAGGCGTGATCAGACGTAATCCTGATATTAAAATGTTGCGCTCTAACGAAGATATTTTAGAACTAGCCCAACTGCAGTTAAAGCTACTCAACAATTTATGGCCATTATTGAAGCCTGGTGGTTATTTGCTTTATGCTACTTGCTCTGTTCTACGCCAAGAAAACGATCGCCTTGTATCACGTTTTTTAAAGCAACAACCGCAAGCTGAGCATTGTGCTATTGATGCAGACTGGGGCATTAAACTAGATGTAGGTCGCCAGCTACTGCCAAATCCTGCAAGCCACGATGGCTTTTATTATGCCAAACTCCAAAAACCCCTCCAATAGTTGCAGCCACGGTGGACTATTGTGCCATCCATTCTGCTATTATGAAGCTTATCAACCGCTCTTGAGGCATTTTGCTATAGTATGAAAATCATCATTCTTGGTGCAGGTCAGGTTGGCCGTACCCTTGCTGAAAACTTAGCCAACGACGCCAATGATGTAACTATGGTGGACCAAAATGCGGGCCATTTAAAAGACTTACAAGATCGTCTTGATATTCGCACCGTGCGCGGACACGCCTCTCTTCCTAGTATTTTAGCAAGCGCCGGTGCCGAAGATGCAGATATGTTAGTGGCGGTGACTAATAGCGACGAAGTGAACATGGTGGCTTGTCAAATAGCTAAGACCATGTTTCAAACTCCTACCATCATCAGTCGTATCCGCGAGCATCAGTACTTACTAGAGCGCGAAGCATTATTTAAAGAAGAGCCTCGGGCTTTTCCTATTGACGTAATTATTAGTCCAGAAAAACTGGTCACCTCACACGTTCAAAGACTTATAGAAAACCCAACAGCACTGCAGGTGCTTGATTTTGCCAAAGGCAAAGTGCAGCTTGTAGCCGTAACTGCATGTCATGGTGGCCCACTAGTAGGCAAACCTGTGTCTGACTTACGCACCCATATGCCGAATGTCGACACTCGAGTTGCTGCCATTTTTCGTAATGATAAAGCCATCGTTCCTTCTGGAAAGACTCATATTCACGTGGATGATGAAGTGTTTTTTATCGCCGCTAAACCTGACATTAGTAAGGTAATGAGCGAGCTGCGTCGCCTAGAAAAACCTTATAAGCGCATTATGATTGCAGGCGGCGGTAACATTGGAGCCAGATTAGCGCGAAATTTACGTAAAAACTTTAGAGTAAAGGTAATAGAGCGTGGTTTAGAGCGCTGTGAGCATTTAGCCGATATCCTTGACGATGTCATCATCCTCCATGGAAGCGCCTCAGATCGAGACCTATTAATAGAGGAGAACATTGAGTCTACAGATGTTTTTTGTGCCTTAACTAACGATGATGAAGCCAATATTATGGCCTCTATGTTAGCTAAACGGCTAGGTGTGCGCACGGTTATGACCTTGATCAGTAATCCAGCATATGTTGATCTAATAGAAGATGGCACTATAGACATTGCCATCTCTCCCCAACAAACCACTATTAGTAGTCTACTCACCCATGTTCGCCGTGGAGATATTGTAAACGTTCATTCATTAAGGCGTGGTGCTGCAGAGGCGATTGAAGTTGTTGCCCATGGCGACGCAAAAACATCTAAAGTTGTGGGTCGCTGTGTCGCTGATATTCTCCTGCCAACAGGCACTAGTTTTGGAGCGATTGTGCGCGGGGAAGAGGTGCTTATTGCACACCACGATACTGTTATAGCCAATGACGACCATTGCATCTTGTTCTTAACCGATCGGCACATGATCAATGATGTTGAGCGACTATTTGCTGTGACCATAGGATTCTTTTAGGCCTTTATATGCATTTTCGGGTTATTTTAAAAATTATTGGTATGCTGCTAATGGCTTTTAGCACATCCATGTTGCCATCACTAGTGATCGCATTGAGCATGCCCAATGATGGTGCTCAGTGGGCGTTTGGTATGTCTTTTTTCATAACCTTTAGTGCTGGTTTCCTACTATGGCTACCTTTCTCGAAACAAAACAAGGTTTTACGCACTCGTGATGGCTTTGTTATTGTGGTGATGTTTTGGTCAATTCTAGGTGTTTTTGGAGCTCTTCCTTTCCACTTCTCAATACCTTTGGCTGCACTTGACCCAAATTGGGGCTATGTTGATGCTCTATTTGAATCTCTCTCTGGCTTAACCACCACAGGTGCTACTGTGATTACTCAGCTTGATGGCTTACCTAAATCATTGTTGTTTTATCGACAATTTTTGCAATGGTTTGGCGGCATGGGAATCATCGTATTGGCAGTGGCTATTTTACCAATGCTCGGCATTGGCGGCGCACAGCTTTACCGCGCAGAAACTCCAGGACCGGTTAAAGACTCTAAACTCACACCAAGAATTACTGAAACTGCAAAGCAGCTGTGGTTTATCTATTTAACCCTTACTATTACTTGTGCCTTGGCTTATTGGTTTGCAGGTATGAGCGCTTTTGATGCTATTACCCATAGCTTTTCCACTGTTGCGATAGGTGGTTTTTCAACTCACGATGCTAGCTTAGGTTTTTTTAATAGCGCTGCCATAGAAACCATTGCCATCATTTTTATGCTGCTTGCTGCTGTCAATTTTGCACTTCACTTTCATACTGCTCGCACGATAAGGCAAAAACACTATAAGGCCAGCTTACTGCACTACTGGAAAGATGAAGAACTTCGGTTCTTTTTAAGTGCCATTGCAACTATCTGCCTCATCACCGTTGGCACCTTATGGCTCACAAATAACATGAGCTTTGACGACAGTTTTCGCCAGGGTATATTTGAAGTGGTCTCTATTGCCACTACCACGGGCTTTGCCATCGCAGATTTTTCCCAGTGGCCAGCCATGTTATCTTTCCTTTTGTTTACGGCGGCCTTCATGGGCGGCTGTGCAGGCTCAACAGCTGGTGGTATGAAGGTGGTGCGAGTGCTTATTCTGCTGAAACAAGGCCTAAGAGAAATACAGCGCCTTATACACCCTAGTGCAATCATTCACGTAAAATTGGGCTCTAACCCCATTCCTGATCGAGTGGCAGAAGCAGTATGGGGCTTTTTCTCAGTTTACACCTTAGTTTTCATTATTATGATGATTGCTCTTTTAGGCACTGGTCTAGATCAGGTTACAGCATGGTCTGCAGTTGGCGCTACTCTCAACAACCTTGGTCCAGGTTTAGGGGACGTGGCAGTAAACTATGGAAGCATAAACGACACTGCTAAGTGGATACTATGTTTTTCTATGCTTCTAGGTCGATTGGAAGTATTTACCTTGTTAGTATTATTCACACCCATGTTTTGGCGCGAATAAAGGCGTTTTTATGGCTGTATTTTCACAAAATATCAACAGACTTATCCACAGGTCAATTGAATAATGCCGGGGCGCTGGAACCAACGTTATGCTATTCCCTGTGTGCTACCAAGTGTAAGTTATGGCTTACAAAAATACGCTCACTTATTACCCACCCATGGAGCTGGGTTGGACTTAGCTTGTGGTCTAGGTCAAAACTCGATATTTCTTAAAAAACAAGGGCTTATCATGGATGCCTGGGATTATTCTAGTACAGGACTAGCCCAAATGAAGGATCATTGTCAAAGCCAAAAAGTTGAAATAAATCAACGCTGTATAGACATTATAAAAGCACCATGGCCCACTCAAAAATTTGACTTAATCTGTGTCACTGCTTTTCTCCAACGTGACCTTTGTCCACAGATTGTATCTCACCTTAAGCCAGGAGGTATTTTGGTTTACCAAACGTTTAATCAGGTGACTACTTTAAATGGTAAGGTTCTTAAAAAACCCAATCGAAAAGAGCTTTTGTTAGGCAAAGGCGAGTTACTGCAGCTCTTTGGTGAACTGGAACCTCTGGTTTACCACGACCAACAAACATTTGCCCAACTAGAACATCCTTTGGCAGGCAAGGCCCTGTTAATAGCTCAAAGGCCTAGGCTTTAGAGCTATGTCTACTAAAGGGTGTGTTTGAAGCGGCGATATTCCCATTGATACTGCTCGGGGGCGCGTCTTACTAACTTTTCTACGCAGGTGTTTATTGCTTGCACCTTATCAGTAAGTGATGCTTCTTTGTCTTCATAGACGGGTGAACATAGCTGTGTGATGTCCTCTAACTCAATGGCAAAACCATTGCTTCCTTTAAGCCGTCTTGCAAACCCCAAAATTATTCGAGTATTCCTGGTACTAGCCAACTGGGCTGCTAATGTCATTGTATAAGCAGGTTGACCAAACCACTGGCTAACTATGCCCGCTGACGGCGGTGGTTCTTGATCTGGTAATATTAAATTTACTTCACTGTTAACTAGTGCTCTTTTTAACTGCATGACCCCTTTAATGGATGCGGGCGCCAGTTTCATCCCTGCACTGCTTCTGGCTTGATGAATCAGTGCGTCAAGGCCTGGTAATTTGGCTGGCTTATAAAGGGCTGTTACCTTTCCCTGATGAGCAGCCCAGTTGGCAAACAATTCCCAATTACCTAAGTGAGGAGTGAGTAGCACCACACCCCCACTCTTCTTGGCAGAAGTGAAGCAGGCCTCACCATAGACATGCTTAATACTATTCAATCCTGCTTGACTAGGCTGTGTCCAGTTGATCCCCATCTCTAACGCTGCATAAATAGTGTGCAACACACTTTGGCGGACCAATGTTGCTTGCTGTTTGGTATTAAGCTTGGGCCAACAGCGTTTAATATTCAGCTGGGTTTGCCTAAGACCTTGATTGGGAACCAGCAACATAAAGACTAAGGTCATCCTAGAAATCAGGTGCAGCCACCATAGTGGAAGCTTTCCTAATATGCGCAGCAGGCCTACAGCGAGGCGAGATTTCAAGTTTTGAGACATAAAGTGGTCATGTTGTCGTTGTTCGGGGGAAGATTTGGCTCCATTACCTAATGATACCTCGTAAATGGTCCATAAACGAGTGACTGAGGTGCTTTTAGATACATGCCACCTGCTTGTTGCTAGTGTATAATATCCTGTTTAAATCATGTTATTGGCCTTGTGCTAAAGCAGTTCTCTCATTTACTTAACTTGTGGATTTAGTCGTGGAAAAAACAACCGATACCAGCACTTTTCAAGGTCTCATTTTTGCCTTGCAACAATACTGGGCTGATCAAGGCTGCAACATCATGCAGCCACTGGATATGGAAGTCGGCGCTGGTACCTTTCATCCAGCCACTTTTCTAAAGGCTATTGGCCCAGAAAGCTGGCGTGCCGCATACGTCCAGCCAAGCCGACGCCCTACAGACGGTCGTTATGGTGAAAATCCAAATCGACTTCAACACTATTTTCAATTCCAAGTGGTTATTAAACCATCCCCTACAAATTTTCAAGAATTATACCTAGACTGCTTAGACTATCTCGGCATTGATACTCTCGTGCATGATGTGCGCTTTGTCGAAGACAATTGGGAATCACCCACCCTAGGTGCATGGGGTTTGGGATGGGAGATCTGGTTAAATGGCATGGAAGTCTCCCAGTTCACCTATTTTCAACAAGCAGGTGGCCTAGAATGTTATCCAGTAATGGGTGAGATTACTATTGGGCTAGAGCGCATTGCCATGTACCTTCAAAATGTAGATAGCGTTTATGACCTAATCTGGAGTCGATCGCCTGATGGGACGACCGTAAGTTATGGCGATATTTTTCACCAGCAGGAAGTTGAGATGTCTACCTACAACTTTGAGTACGCTGAGGTTGATACGTTATTTGCTAATTTTAATCATTATGAGACTGAATGCGTCCGTATGGTTGCGGCTAAACTTCCTTTGCCAGCTTACGAATTTGTTTTAAAAGCGTCTCATATCTTCAATCTCCTTGATGCACGTCATGCCATTTCTGTAACGGAGCGACAACGTTATATATTACGAGTGCGATCGTTGGCCCGGCAAGTTGCGTTGGAATATTATGCGGCACGCAAAGCCTTAGGGTTCCCTCTTGCTAGCCAAGAGTTAAGGGATGAGTTGTTGCAAAATGAGGAGAAAAGTTTATGAGCAAACCAAATTTCTTGTTTGAGTTAGGTACCGAAGAGCTCCCTCCTAAGTCTTTATTGACCTTGTCAAAATCACTGGAAGCTAGCATTTGCGATCAATTGAAAAACCTTGGCCTGTCCCACGGCCAAGTCACACCTTACGCAACACCTAGGCGTCTGACAGTTATTATCGAAGACTTGGATGAACAACAAAGTGATCGTCACGAAAGCCGAAGAGGGCCTTCTATTAAGGCACCAGTCAAAGCCGCCGAAGGCTTTGCACGATCATGTGGAGTTTCACTTGAAGAACTTGCCATCGTTGATACAGACAAGGGGCAATATTATGAGTTTGACCGGCAGGTTAAAGGCTCTGACACAATTGAGCTTTTGGCTGGGGTTATCGATGTTGCCCTAGCAAGCTTGCCCATTGCTAAACGGATGCGCTGGGGGACTTCACGCAATGAGTTCGTGCGACCAGTACAATGGTTCATTTTGTCTTTGGGTAATAAACTAGTGGACACACAGTTGTTTAATTTGAACAATGGGCACGCTAGCCGAGGACATCGCTTCCATAGCAAAGGCGAGATTATAATTGAATCTGCATTAAGCTATGCAGAACAACTGCGCAACCAAGGTCATGTTATCGCAGACTTTTGCGAACGTAAGGCAATGATTCGATCTCAAATAATCGAACAAGCGGATGCGTTGAATGCCACCGCAGTGATTGATGAAAAACTCCTAGACGAAGTGACAGGGCTAGTGGAATGGCCTGTCTGTTTAACTGGAAACTTTGACAAAAGCTTTTTAGACCTTCCGGCTCAAGCGCTTATTTCTTCAATGAAAGAGCATCAGAAGTATTTCCATTTCATTGATGATATGGGCCGAATATTGCCTCTATTTCTAACAGTTAGCAACATAACCAGTAAAGATTCATCGCGGGTGATTTTAGGTAATGAACGGGTTATTCGGCCACGACTTGCAGACGCTGTTTTCTTTTTTGAAAATGATAAAAAGACCACTCTTGAGAGTCGAAACGAAGCGCTAGGCAAGGTGGTATTCCAAGCTCAGCTAGGCACTGTGCTTGCAAAAACACAGAGAGTGTCACAACTGGCGAGTCATATAGCATCTATCATCGGTGCAGACGCCATTTTGGCTGCGCGAGCTGGGCATTTATGTAAAGCTGACCTTAACACAGACATGGTGCTAGAATTTAGTGATTTACAAGGCCTTATGGGTCATGTGTACGCACTTAATGATGGCGAAAATGATCTAGTAGCTGCTGCACTTGAACAGCATTATTGGCCAAAGTTCTCTGGGGATCGCTTACCAGAGTCAACTGTAGCAAGCGCAGTAGCGATAGCTGATAGGCTAGACACCTTAGTGGGTCTGTTCGGCATAGGCCAACCACCAACAGGAAGCAAAGACCCTTATGCCCTTCGACGAGCTACTGTGGGCTTGCTGCGCATTATCATCGAAAATGATATTTCACTCGACCTTTCAGCCCTTCTTTGCTCGTCTTACGCTTTGCATAGTCAACTGCCAATGTCCTTGGATCAGGTTAAGCCTAAGCTATTAGACTTTGTATTTGAGCGATTGCGTGCTTATTATGAAGACCAGAATGTGGCCATTGATATTTACTTGGCCGTAATGGAGAATAAGTCTAATTCTCCTTTAGACTTCGATCGCCGAGTAAAAGCAGTGAGCGGGTTTCTAAAGCTTGATGCTGCGCCAAGTCTTACTGCTAGTAATAAGCGAGTGAACAATATACTTAGCAAGAATGGTGTCGGCGTTTCTGAATTTAATGTTTCGCTGCTCATCGACCCTGCAGAACTAGCTCTAGCTGAGTCTCTGAGCGAAGTTAAAAAGACCAATCAATCTGCCATTAGTAATGGAAATTACCATGGTGCATTGCAGGCATTAGCACAGTTGTCTGAGCCACTTGACCAGTTCTTTTCAGATATAATGGTTATGACTGATGATGAAATTCTGAGGAACAACCGTTTAGCCTTGCTGTCTGAGCTCCAAATTGAGCTTGGTCGTGTGGCGAACATTGGTTTGTTGGCTCATTAGCAGAGCATAAAGGTGGTGTTTCACGTGAAACACCACCTTTATGCTAACCTTCTAATTGGCTATCACGACCAGTGCCTATAAAAACATAACCATAAAAAAGCCTCTAGTTAGAGGCTTTTTTATCTTCCTAAATCAACACATCTAACCTAGAAGTCTAAGTTTGCTACTTTAAGGGCGTTCTCTTCGATGAAGAGCCTTCGCGGCTCAACGTCATCTCCCATCAAAGTAGTAAACATTTGATCTGCTGCAATAGCATCGTCAATTGTTACGCACAACATACGGCGGTGTTCAGGGTCCATAGTGGTTTCCCATAGTTGTCCTGGGTTCATTTCTCCTAAACCCTTGTAGCGCTGTATCGCTAAACCGCGGCGCGCTTCTTTCAGCAACCAGCCCAAACCAAGTGCAAAGCTTTGCGTTGGAAAGACCTTTTCCCCTCTTTTGAAAAAACCATCTTTTTCAAGCAAACCTGCCAGTGCAGCATTCAGCGCTACTATAGACCGGAATTCGGCAGAACTAAAGAAGTCAAAACTGATCAAGAAATCCTGTTCGATACCATGAGTAATAATAGTAATAACAGGAAGATAACCATCTCGCTCTGGGTTAGCTCGCACTTTACCATCATATAATGCACCACCCACTTCCTGGCCTTCGAGACATTCAAGCATCGCATCTAGCCAGTCTACGACCGCGTCTTGATCATGCAGCGCTTCCAATGCCAAAACAGGAGCATAAATTATTTGTTCCAAGATGACACCTGGAATGATTCTTTCTACGCGCTTAATCGTCGTCATTACTTGACGATATTGCACTGCCAAGCCTTCAAGCCCAGTGCCAGAAATAGCCGGTGCATTTGAACTTGAATGTAATGATGCACCATCCATTGCGCCCTGCAGTAAAAATCCATCTAAAGCTGGATCATCTTTTAAGTATTGTTCTTGCTTACCCTTTTTTACTTTGTATAGTGGCGGCTGGGCAATAAAAAGGTGTCCGTTCTCGATCACTTTAGGTAAATGACGGAAGAAGAAAGTGAGTAATAATGTGCGAATGTGAGCACCATCTACATCGGCATCCGTCATTATTATTACACTGTGGTAACGCAGCTTTTCAATATTGAATTCATCACGACCAATGCCACACCCTAATGCGGTAATTAAAGTACCTACTTCAACCGATGAAAGCATCTTGTCAAAACGTGCTTTCTCAACGTTAAGGATTTTACCCTTAAGGGGTAAAATTGCTTGGGTGCGTCTATTGCGCCCCTGCTTAGCAGAACCACCAGCAGAGTCACCCTCCACCAAATATATTTCAGATAGGCCTGGATCCTTCTCTTGGCAGTCGGCCAGTTTCCCTGGTAAGCCAGCGATATCCAAAACACCCTTTCTACGAGTCATGTCGCGGGCTCGTCTAGCCGCTTCTCTTGCTCTAGCCGCATCAATCATCTTACCTACAATCACCCTTGCCTCTTGTGGATTTTCTTGTAAGAAATCAGACAAGCAACGGCCTAGCTCTTGCTCTACTGCAGACTTTACTTCAGACGACACTAACTTATCTTTAGTCTGAGAGGAGAATTTTGGATCTGGCACTTTAACCGAAATAATTGCCGTGAGGCCTTCTCGAGCGTCATCTCCAGAAGTGGCCACTTTGGACTTTTTCTGTGCAGACTCAGCTTCAATGTAGGTGTTGAGAGTCCGTGTTAGAGCAGAACGAAAACCACTAAGGTGGGTGCCACCGTCTCTTTGAGGAATATTGTTGGTAAAGCAATGTATGCTTTCCTGGAACGAGTCATTCCATTGCAGCGCAACTTCTACGCCTACACCATCGGCATGCATGGTGTTAAAGTGCATACACTTATTAATTGGGGTCTTGTTAGTGTTCAAATATTCAACAAAAGCCGCTACGCCACCTTCGTAGCTGAAGAGTTCTTCGCGCCCAGACCGCTCATCTTTTAGGCGGATAGCAACACCCGAATTAAGGAAAGACAGCTCCCGCAGTCGTTTTGCCAATAGGTCGAAATGAAACATAATGTTAGTAAAAGTTTCAGGTGACGCTGTAAAAGTACAAGTTGTTCCAGTTCCTTGCGTTGTGCCAACCACAGCTAAGGGTGCTTGGGGGACGCCATGGTGGTAGATTTGCTCATGTACTTGACCACTTCGTCGAATGGTCAACTTTAACTCTGTTGATAAGGCATTCACAACACTGACGCCAACACCATGTAAACCGCCGGAAACCTTGTAACTATTATCGTCAAACTTACCACCAGCGTGCAACACCGTCATGATCACTTCGGCTGCAGATATTCCTTCTTCTTCATGTATATCTACCGGAATACCTCGGCCATCATCAACTACAGTGACCGTATCATCAGACTGAATGGTTACACTAATTTCGCTACAATGACCTGCTAGAGCCTCGTCGATACAGTTATCGACAATTTCAAACACCATATGGTGCAAGCCTGTACCATCATCCGTATCACCAATATACATGCCCGGACGCTTACGAACTGCGTCTAGTCCTTTTAGGACTTTGATACTGGATGAATCGTACACTGTCTCTTCGCTCATTAATTACTCCGAAGTCATTTTCTTAAATAATGGAAACCAGATCTAAGTGATTGCTTATTCCTGACTTACCTGTCCATGTTCCACGTGAAACATTTTAATTTTTGCATCTTCTGGCCAACAGGCTTTTAGCTCGTCTGGCCCTACACTAGTGACAAATACCTGGGTATCCAAACTCACTAACTGCCTGCATATTTCTTGCCGGTGAGACCAATCGAGTTCCGCTGCGAGATCATCAACCAGGAACACACACTTTCGACCCTTAGTTTCACTTAACAGCTTACCCTGTGCGAGCTTAAGGGCGACAACAACCAGCTTTTGCTGCCCTCGAGACAACCTCTCTACCGCATTCACACCCTGCAAAGTAAACTTAAGGTCTGCTCGCTGAGGCCCTCTTTGGGTATATCCAAGCTGCAAGTCCCTTTCCAAGGTTTCTTGTAGGATGTCCGCATAATGACGATTAGCTGACCAGCCTGAATAGAAACCCACCTTAAGATCTGGCAAATCCACTAGTCCGGATAGCAACTCAAAGAATACTGGCTCAAGAAGCCTCAGATAAGCCTCTCTGAGATCTTTTAATTGTTCCGAGACCTCTGCCAAGGCTGGGTCAAAACTAGCCCTTATATCTGCGCTCATTGTACCACATTTCAAAGCACTGTTACGTTGTTTTAGTAACCTCTGAGCCTGCTTCCATAGACCAAAAAAACTAACATTGTGATGATATACACCCCAGTCAAGATACTGCCTACGGACGCTAGGCCCAGCCTCTATCAAACGTGCACTATTAGGGTCGATCAATTGGATGGGCAGCAGGCTTGCAAGCTCTGCTACAGAAGTTAAGTTTTCACCGTTAAGGCGAATACTGTGATGACCATCCAAGCGACGGCTCATGCCCAATGAATCCATCGCTCCCTGCGGGTTATTTATTCTCGAAAAAAGTAGGCAATCGACTTGACCTTGAGAAATCACAGAAGCAAGCTTTAAACTTCGAAAGGAACGACCTAAGCCCAACATGTGAATAGATTCTAAAATACTAGTCTTTCCACTAGCATTTTGGCCATAGATTAGATTAACACCATCAGCGAAGTGAAGCTCTACATTGTGCAGATTTCGCAACCTCTGGATGCTTAATTTGTGAATTGACATACGCTATCGCACTTGTGGATAACCTTTGGCACAAGGTGTGCATAAGGTGCTGGCACTACAACCTCCAGCGCTTAAAAACGAGACTGATTTTCAATGCAAATTACAGGCGCATGGGCATAATGACATACTGAGCTGCTCCATTTCCACCATCGGCTAACAATGCACTAGAATTGGAGTCACTTAACGTTATCTTTACTTGATCACTATGCAGTACGTTAAGCACATCAAGCACGTAACCTACATTAAAACCAATTTCAATTTGAGCCCCTTGATAATCCACCATAAGACTTTCTTCGGCCTCTTCTTGTTCTGGGTTGTTCGCCACAACTTGTAAATTGGTATCACTCACAGTCATCCGCACACCACGGTATTTCTCATTAGACAAAATAGCTGCACGACTCAACACTCCACGCATGGCTAAGCGATCAACTAGCACGATCTTGTCGCCATTACGAGGCAAAACACGCTCATAATCTGGAAACTTCCCATCGACAAGCTTTGAAGTAAATATGAATTCATTGGTAAACGCACGTATGTGACTTGCGCCAATCACCAAGCGAACAGTAGAGTCCTCGTCTGTCATCAGCCTTGCAAGCTCAAGCACCCCTTTGCGAGGAACAATGAGCTGCTGACCCGCTTGATCAGGCAAACCAACTGGCATAAAACTAGTTGCTAAGCGATGTCCATCGGTCGCAACTGTTCGCAACTGACTATCTTTAATTTCAAACAACATGCCGTTCAGGTAATACCGCACGTCTTGCTGGGCCATAGCAAAACCGGTCTGGTCTACTAGCTGCTTGAGCGCCATCTGAGGCACTTCAAATTCAAACGATTCTGGACTATCCTCCACATTTGGGAAATCCGCAGCCGGAAGTGTGGATAACTTAAATTTACTTCGGGCCGAACGGACCAAAACGTGCTCTTCGTTTTGCACTACCTCGATCATCGAGTGGTCTGGTAACGACTTACAGATGTCCATGAGTTTACGTGCTGGAATAGTTACCCCGCCGTCTTCACCAGTCTGATCCAAACTCACCCGCCCAACCAACTCTACCTCTAGGTCAGTACCTGTGAGCGTTAGCTGGTCACCTTCTACTACCACCAATATATTGGCCAGTACGGGTAAGGTTTGACGCCTCTCAACAACACCCGCAACTAGTACTAAAGGTTTTAAAAAGGCTTCTCGGCTGATGGTAAATTTCATACTACAATCCTGTTAACGGTTTTGACTCTTTAGACTATCAGCTTAGACAGTTAATGAGCGATATAAGTTATCATAATCATCGTGAATGTCACGATCTGCTTCTCGTAATTCTTTTATTTTTCGGCACGCATGCAAAACGGTAGTGTGATCCCTACCACCAAACGCATCCCCTATTTCTGGTAAACTGTGGTTGGTGAGTTCTTTTGACAGGGCCATGGCCAACTGACGTGGGCGAGCCACTGATCTTGAACGCCTCTTAGATAAGATATCAGCAATTTTAATCTTATAATAGCTTGCCACTGTTTTTTGAATATTATCAATGCTGACCTTTCGATCTTGGAGCGCCAGTAAATCTCTCAAAGACTCTTGAATAAAAGGCGTAGAAATGGCTTCACCAGTGAAATGGGAGTTAGCAACAACCCGCTTTAAAGCGCCCTCTAGCTCACGCACGTTAGAGCGAATTTTCTTGGCAAGAAAAAAGGCTGCATCTTCTGGTAACGCAATATTGCCTTCCGCAGCTTTCTTCATCAAAATAGCCACACGGGTTTCAAGTTCTGGAGGCTCCACTGCAACAGTTAAGCCCCAGCCAAAACGAGACTTAAGCCGGTCTTCCAAGCCAACGATTTCTTTGGGATAACGATCGCAGGTCAAAATCATTTGCTGGCCACTTTCTAGCAGCGCATTGAAGGTATGAAAAAATTCTTCTTGTGAACGCTCCTTGCCAGCAAAGAACTGAATATCGTCTATAAGTAAAGCATCTACTGAGCGATAAAAACGCTTAAATTCGTTGATCGCATTTAACTGCAATGCCTTGACCATGTCAGCAACAAAACGCTCAGAGTGAAGATAAACCACCTTGGCGTTTGGGTTTCGCTCTATTAGAGCTGCTCCAACAGCATGCATTAGGTGGGTTTTACCTAAACCAACACCACCATATAAAAACAGTGGGTTATATGAACTACCAGGGTTTTCTGCTACTTGTTTAGCTGCGGCCAAAGCCAATTGGTTAGATTTACCCTGAACAAAGCTTGAGAAAGTAAACGCCCGATTTAGGTAGCTTTGATGCCTTACTGACCCCTCTACCTGCACCACACGATCTGGACGAGGCTCGACATTGAACTGTGGCTGGGTGATGGTACTAGGGCCCCGAACAATGGCAGGCACAGCAGGCGGATCTCTTGGTATAAAGGTCGCTGGCACAATTACACTAGGGCGCACATTAGAGTCATTAGTCACCCTTGGCGTAGGTCCTCCAGAAGACCCCACAACCAATTCCACACCCTGTGTGTCGTCAGTGGCGTAATCAGCTACAAGCTCTCGTATTCTAGAAAAATATTTATCTTTGACCCAGTCTTGTACAAAGCGATTGGGCGCCAACAACTGAATCATTCGACCGTCTTCATTAACCTTTAAGGGACGAATCCAGGTATTAAATTGTTGGCTAGGAAGTTCATCCTGAAGACACGCCAAACATTGCTGCCAAATCGCTTGAGACATTTTACCAGAGCCAAATTAAACTAACATTACCAAGGCCAAGTTAATGACCTTAATAAATGTAACGAAGGTGATTATTTTATCACCAAGTGCCTAAAGTTATCCACAGGCGGTGGTCGATAAGGTGATATAAGGCATAATTTTACGACTTATTCATAACAATTAACCTTTTTAACTAATTTAATAGCTTAAATACCGAATCAGACTTGCTATTAGATTTCCTCTCTCATATAATTTCGCCCCTAGATTTTCAACGCCGAACTTTTTGGCCAATAATTAATTTTGCGAGACCGATCATGAAAAGAACGTTTCAACCTAGCGTCCTAAAGCGCAAACGCACTCACGGTTTCCGTGCACGTATGTCAACTCCAGGCGGCCGTGCCGTAATCAATGCACGTCGGGCGAAAGGCCGTAAGGTCCTGAGCGCGTAAGCGACTGTTGCACGCCTAGCGCATGACTGATTTCGACTTTTCCCGGCAACGACGCCTGTTGAATGCTGGGGATTATCGAAGGGTTTTTGATCAAGCTGAATTCAAAGTTTCGGATCAGCACCTACTGATCTTGGCCCGCCCAAGTTTGCATGGCCAGTCCCGTCTGGGGTTAGTCATTGCTAAAAAAGGTATAAAACTAGCTGTTCAACGCAACCGTATTAAACGTGTTGTGCGTGATAGTTTTAGAACTTTATGCACCCAAAGCAACGAATTTTCTCTTCCTCTGGACATTGTCATACTGTCAAGAAAGGGCTTGGGTGAACTCGACAATGAGACAGTGCATCGCTTGATTAGCAAGCAATGGACAAGATTACGTAAAAAAACTGCACAATCTGGCTAGATTTAGCTCTCAACCATGACCTGCCCATTGCCAACAGACACACAGGCTCTATAATCTAACTCCTTTACAATACAACTAACGACGATTTTCTTCTATGGATTTTCAACGCATTATTTTAATTGCGGGTGTCGCCATCATATCTTACTTGATGGTACTACAGTGGAACCAAGATTACGGTACCCAAGCACTTGCCCCGCAGCAAGTCACCAGTGTTTCTGCCTACGATGTGGAGCCCATTAGTACGGATTTTGCCGTGGCTGAAAAACCAAGTAATGACTCTGATATTTTAGTTACCCAAACTGCCAACGCATTGGCGGGTTCACTCATTGAGGTAACAACAGATAAGCTTAAGGTGATTATTGACACTCAAGGTGGCGACATCATCCAAGCGTCCTTGGTGGATTACCTAGCGGAAATGGACCATTCAGATGTTCCGTTTACCTTGTTAGAGCAAAATCAACAGCGCACTTATGTGGCTCAAAGTGGCCTGATTGGTGTTAATGGAACCGACCTTAGATCTCGCCCAATTTTCAACTCAACACAAACTAATTATGAGTTGCTAGATGGCCAGCAAAGTTTGGAAGTTATACTTAGTATGACTGATAGCTCGGGTGCTTTGATTAATAAAATTTACACCTTTTCTCGCGGCACCCATTTAGTTAATTTAACTTACAAGGTTGACAACCGTGGCAGCCAGCCTTGGTCTGCAAACTTATTCGGGCAGCTTAAACGTGATCGCTCAGCAGATCCTACTGCTGCTGGCGGTATGGGTATGTCAGCCTATTTAGGGCCTGCCTTCTCCTTTCCAGATGAAAAATACTATCGTTATGATTTTGACGATATGGATGATGCTAATTTAAAGCGTACAGAGTTAGGTGGTTGGGTAGGCATGCTACAACACTACTTTGTCACTGCTTGGATTCCTAATCCAGATCTAGAAAATAGCTACAGCACTCGTGTGAATAACAATAACTACATTGCTGGTTTTGTTAGCCCTGCCCTAGAATTACGAGCTGGCGAATCTGGAGCTACCTCAGCAAATTTTTATGCTGGACCTAAAATTCAAGCAGACCTTGAAGCAATTTCAGAAAACCTAGACCTAGTGGTTGATTATGGCTGGCTATGGTGGGTATCACAGCCTTTGTTCTGGTTGTTAAACACCATGTATGGTTTTGTCGGTAACTGGGGTGTAGCGATCATGCTAGTGACCCTGTGTGTTAAGGCATTCTTTTTTTACCCGTCGGCTATTTCTTATCGCTCAATGGCAAAAATGCGCGCTTTGGCTCCTGAGATTGCCAAGTTAAAAGAGAAATTTGGCGACGATCGTGCCAAAATGTCCCAAGGTATGATGGAGCTGTATAAGCGTGAGAAGGCCAACCCTTTAAGTGGTTGTTTTCCTATTATTATCCAGATGCCAGTGTTTATTGGTTTGTACTGGATGTTGATGGAAACTGTTGAGCTACGACATGCGCCATTTATCCTATGGATACATGATTTGTCGGTACAAGATCCGTATTTTGTGTTGCCACTATTGATGGGCGCAACGATGTTCGTCCAACAGACCCTTAACCCGACGCCTCCAGACCCAATGCAGGCAAAAATAATGAAGATGCTACCTATCGTGTTTACCATATTCTTCCTTTGGTTCCCTGCAGCTCTTGTGCTTTATTGGGTAACCAACAACGTATTGTCAATCACACAACAGTATGTGATAACTAAACGTATTGAAAAAACCATGGCTGAGCGCAAACACTAACCTGGCGCTCTAAACATGTTACAAAGGCCTCCTAGTGAGGCCTTTTTTGTATTGATTAAGTCTTATTTTGTTCTACAGGAGCGATAACTACCGTGCAATCAGATATAGATACCATTTGCGCTCAAACTACCCCCCCAGGTCGCGGTGGCGTAGGTATCATCCGCCTGTCAGGTCCAAAGGCACTTGCCTATGGGCAAAGACTTAGTCACAGCAAAGGCCTACTACGTCATGCCCATTATGGCCCTTTTCTGGATACTCATGGTGAGCAAATTGATGCGGGGATAAGCCTTTATTTCAGGGGCCCCGACTCCTTTACCGGTGAAGATGTCTTTGAATTTCAAGGCCATGGTGGCCAGGTGGTGATGGATGTATTACAAAGAGAACTTACGCAATTGGGAGCTCGTATAGCTAGGCCTGGTGAGTTTTCTGAGCGTGCGTTTTTGAATGACAAATTGGACCTAGCTCAGGCCGAGTCAATTGCAGACCTCATTGATGCTAGCTCAGAGCAAGCCGCTAGAAATGCTTTGCGTTCTTTGCAGGGTGTATTTTCAAGCCATATTAATACACTGGTTGAGAATCTCATATACTTAAGACTCTACGTTGAGGCTGCTATCGACTTTCCTGAAGAAGAGATTGATTTTTTAGCTGATGGAAAAGTGTCTGGACTTTTAAATGATGCGCGCTCAGATTTGCATCAATTACTGCAGCAGGCACAACAAGGCAGCCTATTACAAGAAGGCATGCAAGTGGTTATTGCTGGTGCCCCAAATGCGGGTAAGTCCAGCTTGCTCAACGCATTAGCAGGCCAAGATAGAGCCATTGTCACAGATGTTGCAGGCACCACCCGAGATATTTTGAAGGAATCTATTAATATCGATGGCCTACCACTGCATATTGTAGACACTGCTGGTCTAAGAGAAAGCCCAGACAAAGTAGAACAAATAGGGATTGAGCGTGCCATTGGTGCCATCGGGCAAGCTGATCAAATTTTATTGCTACAAGATGCACAAGACACAAGGTCTCCTCTAAAGCTTTGGCAGGAGTTAATGGGTCAACAACCAATGCCAACTCAAATTACTTTAGTGCGCAATAAAATAGACCTTTCAAGCACACCACACCAATTGACAAAAGTGAATGGTGTAAGCTGCATTTATATAAGCGCAAAGCATGGGCAAGGTCTTGATCTGCTCAAAGCCCAGTTAAAGCATGCTGTTGGCTATCAAGCCACATTAGAGGGTGGGTTCAGTGCTCGCAGGCGCCATTTAGATGCCTTGGAGAGATGCCACTCCTTACTAGAAGATGGAGCAGCACAATTGGCGTATAGCCAGGCAGGAGAGCTTTTGGCTGAAGATCTACGTTTAGCACAAGAGTGCTTAAATGAAATTACCGGCAGCTTTACCAGCGATGATTTATTGGGTCGGATTTTTGGATCATTTTGCATCGGGAAATAACCAGTTATGTCCAACGAACAACACATACTATGTATCGAAGACGAAGTTGATATCCAAGAAATTATTGCTTACAACCTCCAAAAAGCTGGTTATTTAGTGACCCTAGCAGATGATGGTTTAAAAGGTTTGATGTTGGTACATAAACATCGCCCTGATTTAATACTACTTGATGTTATGCTACCAAACCTATCTGGCATGCAGGTCTGTGAACGGCTTAAGGCCGATTTAAAAACCAAAGCAATTCCAATCATTATGTTATCCGCTAGAAGTGAAGAAAGTGACATAATAAGTGGCCTAAGCTTAGGTGCGGATGATTACATGATAAAGCCATTTAGCCAAGCTGAGTTATTAGCTAGAATCAAAGTAGCGTTACGCAGACAACCCAACACCCATTCATTGACCATCAAATCTTTGACTTTGGATCTTAACGCCTATGACTGCACTCTCCATGGCGAAAAACTAAAGCTTACCACAACGCAGTTCAAGCTCTTACACACCTTAATGGCCCAACCTGGTCGCGCCTTTTCACGAGAGCAATTAATTTTTTCAGCTTTAGGGGAGCAGTCTGAAGTAGTTGACCGCAATGTTGATGTGCATATTCGCAGCGTGCGTAAGCAGCTTGGGAAAGCTGCATCAGCAATAGAAACGGTTCGTGGGGTAGGTTATCGTTGTAACCCAGATTACATAGAAACCTTAACAAGTGAAGCTTGGTAACATGCGTCACTCACCCATATTTATAAAACTTTACGCTGGATTTGCAGTAGTCATACTGTTTAGTATTTTAATTGTTGGGTTAATGGTTCAGCGCCAAATAGAGCAAGCAAGCTTGAGGGACATCCGTAGCAATTTATCAAGCCAAGCATTTATATTACAACAATCCTTCGCCAATATTAAAAACCAAAGTCAAAGCCAAATACAACAGACCGTGGACCAAATTGGTCATCGCATTGATACGCGTATTACCTTGTTAACAGATGATGGTGTTGTTATAGCTGATTCAGAATTTGTTGCTAAAGACATGGATAATCATCGATACAGACCAGAAATCATCGCTGCTAACCAATCTCAAATTGGCCAATCCAGACGTTATAGTAAAACCTTACAAAAACCGATGTTATATGTCGCTGTGACTGCCATGGCTAGTAGCTCAGAATTAGGCTACATACGCACAGCACTGTCTACACAACGTATTGATGAGGAAATAAACTATCTTCGCCGAGTCATCATCATCGCCGCAAGTCTTACAGGAATCATTGCTTTATTTATAGGCTATTGGCTGGCGATGGGTTTTGCTAGGCCTCTTAGACAGATGACAGTGATTGCCAACAACTATGCTCATGGACGCTATCAATTGCGCATCCCTAGTCATCGCTCAGACGAGATAGGCGATTTGGCCCGCTCACTTAACCAAATGGCTGACATATCTGCCCAACGCTTTGACATTATAAAGACTGAACGTGATCAACTATCAACAATTCTTAAGAGCATGAACGAAGGGGTTGTCACTGTCACAAGTAATGGGCTTATCACTCATGTTAATGCGGCAGCTTGTAGAATGCTTCGAACCAACGTTGAGCGCTGTTTAGGCAAAGCCTTAAAGGATATAGAGGGTTCGCAAAATCTACATCGAACCTTTGTGCAGTGTCAGCAAAAACAATCCAGTGTGGAACGAACTATTCAGCTTGATGGCTATACTTTTACTCGGCACTACCGATTACACGTGACGCTGTTAAACCAATCTAATCAGGCTGACGCAATCTTAGTGCTCCAAGACATTACAGACGTTCAGCGAATAGACAAAATGCGAGCAGACTTTGTTGCCAATGCATCTCACGAGTTAAAAACGCCTATTACAGCTATTCGTGGTTTTGCAGAAACTTTAATAGAAAATGAGTCAATAGAGGATGATATAAAGCAGCGTTTTATGCGCAAAATTCATGGCCAATCTATCCGTTTATCGGATTTAGTTTCGGACCTATTAGCCCTGTCGCGGTTAGAAAGTAATGACCAAGCCTTTAATACCCAAGTTGATTTTCAACAAGTGGTACAAAGGGTGTGTGCCAATTTACAAGCCGTAGCACAAAGCCAGAAGGTCGCCTTACAACTTAGAGCCAAAGATGGTCCGATGATGTTATTGGGTGATGACAAAGCTTTGGCCCAAATGGCCACTAACTTAATTGATAATGCCATCAAGTACACAGCTGAAAAGGGCATAGTGACAGTTACCATTGAAGCCCACAAAGGCGAAGCCTTTCTCACAATAGAAGATAATGGTTTAGGCATTGATAAAACAGATCAAGAGCGCATATTTGAGCGTTTTTATAGAGTGGACAAAGCTCGTTCAAAGTCACTTGGGGGTACCGGTCTTGGTCTTGCGATAGTGAAACATATTGTACAAAGTCATAAAGGTAACCTGCAGCTAAAAAGTAAATTGCAGCAAGGGTCTACCTTCACCATTAGTATCCCCCTTCACAGTCAAGGTAATTAATTTACAAATTAAACCATAATCTTTATATTACCTTAACAATGTGTGATTATAATGCGAAGCAATAAAACAAACCCTTTTCATTCGCAGAGGCTGTCACATGGCAAATCCCATACTTAGTTTATTTGGCCATTCACCTATAAAACCATTACAAAACCATATGCAAACCGTACTGCAGTGCGTAGACCTCTTGGTTCCTTTCTTTCAAGCTGTCGCTAAAGAAGATTGGGACACCGTGGAAGCCACTTACAACGCCATTGCAAAGTTTGAAGGTGAGGCCGATGATCAAAAACAAGACATTCGTTTACACTTGCCAAAAAGCTTATTTATGCCAATTAACCGCTCAGATCTAATCCAGTTGTTAAGCAAGCAAGATAAAATTTGTAATACAGCCAAAGACATCGCTGGCATTATGTTGGGTCGTAAACAAGTTGTCCCTAAAAAGATAGCTGCTGACATGACTGCCTATGTTAAGTCTGCTGTGGCTGTAGCAGTTGAAGCTAAGGTCGTTATTGATGAACTAGATGAGCTTATTGGTTCCGGTTTTGGTGGACGCGAGATTGATCGCATCAACCGATGTATTACCAAACTTGAAAAAGCTGAAGATAAAAATGATAAACGTCAAATAACCCTTCGTGCAAAATTACATGAAATCGAAGCTGACCTACCTCCTATTGACGCCATGTTTATGTATAAGACCATCGAGGCTATTGGCAATCTAGCAGATCGCGCACAAAGTGCCGGTGAGCAGATTCAAGTTATTATTGCCCGCTAATCAAAAACAATAGCAATTACATATACACAACATAGGTTCGAGAAAATACTATGGAAGTTTTAAACGAATACGGTCAAATTTTACTTATTTTAGCCATCATATTTGGTGTTTTTATGGCTTGGGGTGTAGGTGCCAATGACGTCGCTAACGCTATGGGCACCTCTGTAGGTTCAGGCGCCATTACATTAAAACAAGCCATCATTATAGCAATGATCTTTGAGTTTGCTGGTGCGTATTTAGCTGGCGGCGAAGTTACTGCTACGATTCGTAAAGGTATTATTGACCCACTTACATTACAAGGTAATCCGGAGTACTTAGTGTATGGCATGCTGTCTGCACTCCTTGCAGCAGGTACCTGGTTATTATTTGCATCTATTTTGGGTTGGCCTGTATCCACAACACACTCGATAGTGGGCGCCATTGTAGGCTTTGCTGCCGTTGCTATCTCTGTGGATGCGGTAAACTGGAGCAAGGTGGGAACTATTGCCGCCAGTTGGATTGTCTCACCTGTGCTAGCAGCTGTGGTCTCATATATGTTGTTTAAAAGTGTGCAGCGTTTAATTTTGGACACTGACAAGCCATTTGAAAATGCCAAACGCTATGTCCCCATATACATGTTTATGGTGGGCTTTATGATCACCATGGTTACATTAATAAAAGGCCTAAAACATGTATTTAAAGATGTCGGTTTTAGCTTAAGCTATTTTGAAATGTCTTTAGTGGCTACTGCAGCTGGCATCTTAGTATCAGTGGTTGGTGGTATCATGTTGACTCGCGTTAAACGTGTAGAGGCAATTGAAACTGACGATCGTTTTGCTAACGTAGAAAAAGTTTTTGCAGTACTGATGGTATTTACTGCTTGCGCTATGGCGTTTGCACACGGTTCTAACGACGTAGCTAATGCTGTTGGTCCTATGGCAGCAGCCATTGCAACTATTAAATCGGGTGCAGTTTCAGCCAAATCGAGTATGCCTGCTTGGATTTTACTAGTAGGTGGTGTTGGTATCGTTGTTGGGCTTATTACATACGGTTATAAAGTCATGGCTACCATTGGCACAAAGATCACCGAGTTAACTCCTAGCCGAGGCTTTGCGGCCACATTAGGCGCCTCTGCCACTGTTGTGCTTGCCTCCGGTATAGGTTTACCTATTTCAACCACACACACACTAGTTGGTGCGGTTCTAGGGGTTGGTTTAGCTCGTGGGTTAGCTGCAATAAACTTACGGATTGTAGCTACTATCTTTACCTCTTGGGTAATAACTCTGCCTGCAGGTGCTATTTTATCTATTATATTCTTCTACATCTTTAAAGCCGTCTTTTCTTAAAATCTCAATAGAAGTAGTCACCAAAAAAGTAAAAAACGCCCAAGACATTCACTATTTCTTGGGCGTTTTTGGTTCTAAGTTATGCTTATCTGCCAATATGCGTATGTACCTAAAAGAGTGTTTGAGCACGTAGAAAAGAGTTTAGGCCATAAATTTGCCCCAATATCAGGACAATATTTAAAGCAAATACTATAAATCACGATATCTATGTGTTTTTTAAAAAACACCTTAATTTTATAAAAAATAGTTATACACAAATTACTCAGAGATTATCCTTACATATGGCAAAGTTATACATATGTTCTCCTGCCTAAAGAACTAATTAATTAGCCACCCTCTTAAAGTTATCCACACTATCCACAAAGATATTCACATTACGTCAAAAATTAGAGATAAATATTTATTTTTAACGTATTTAGTAACCTAAACTCTGTGGATAAGTTGCGATCTTAAAGTTAAGTAATTTGTGGGTAACTTGGCCTTGTGTATAAGTAGCTAACTTAACCACACCTAATTATCAGCTTTGATAACCAATAATCACCTAAAGATAACACCTTTATCATTGTTTTAAATTATTGATTTTATTGAATTTAATTAACTTATACATAAAAAGTAGCTTCCTTAGTAATAACAACAATAACAATATAATATATATATATATTTAATATACATATAACTAAACAATACAAAAAAAAGTAACATTACTGACGATTTATTAACCTTTCTAAAAAAGCTATACTAGTTCGATTAGAGCAATTTAATATTTTTAAGGAATAGATGGTGGATTTTCCCTCACGTTTTGATGTCATTGTTATTGGTGGTGGCCATGCTGGTACTGAAGCTGCGCTTGCTAGCGCTCGCTTAGGTGCTCAAACTCTACTGATCACCCAAAATATGGACACATTGGGTCAAATGTCATGTAATCCAGCTATTGGTGGTATTGGCAAAAGCCACTTGGTGCGTGAAATTGATGCTTTTGATGGAGCTATGGCCAAAGCCACAGATTTGGCTGGTATTCAATTTCGAGTATTAAACTCACGCAAAGGCCCAGCTGTTAGAGCAACCAGAGCTCAAGCGGACAGAAGTTTATATCGAAATGCTATACGTCAAACCCTAGAGCAACAAAATAATCTATATATATTTCAGCAATCTGTTGACGATTTAATTATTGAACAAGATCAAGTAGTTGGTGTGAAGACCAATATGGGATTAAATTTTCTTGCTCAACAAGTCGTGATGACAACTGGCACTTTTCTAGGTGGTATCATTCACATTGGTATGCAAAAGAGCCAAGGTGGCAGAGCTGGTGACCCTCCATCTAATGCTTTATCCAATAGACTTAGAGAACGGCCATTTCGTATTGAACGTCTAAAAACAGGAACGCCTCCTAGAATAGACAAACGCACAGTTGATTTTAGCGTAATGCAAGAACAGCCGGGTGATACACCAAGACCTGTAATGTCCATGCTTGGCAGCGTCAGTGATCATCCACAACAAGTGCCTTGCCATATAACCCACACCAATGTAAACACACATAATATGATTAGGGATAGCCTCCACCGATCACCTTTATATGCAGGTGTTATTGAAGGAGTTGGACCGCGTTATTGCCCATCGATCGAAGATAAGATAATGCGCTTTGCCGATAAGGATAGCCATCAGATTTTCGTAGAACCAGAAGGTTTAAACAGCATTGAATTATATCCAAATGGCATCTCCACTAGCTTGCCCTTTGATGTCCAATTAGATTTTGTAAGATCCATTGTTGGTTTTGAAAAAGCACATATTATCCGACCAGGGTACGCGATTGAATATGACTACTTTAACCCTCAAGATTTAAGACCTACACTAGAAACAAAACTAGTGAATGGCTTGTACTTTGCGGGCCAAATTAATGGTACTACTGGGTATGAAGAAGCAGGTGCTCAAGGACTCCTAGCAGGTGCGAATGCAGGTCTTAAAGCCTTAGGTAAAGACTCTTGGACAGCTCGTCGTGATCAGGCTTATTTGGGCGTAATGGTTGATGACTTGGTTACTAACGGAACTCAAGAACCCTATAGAATGTTTACTAGCCGCGCAGAATACCGCTTATTACTTCGTGAAGATAACGCTGACCAAAGACTCACTGAAATAGGTTACAAACTTGGTTTAGTGGGCGAAATACGGTGGCGCGCATTTAACGAAAAGTGTGAGGCTATTGAACAACGCAAGAAGCTAATGAGGGAAACTAAGATAACCCTCCACAATGAGTTGGGTCAGCAACTAGAATCCATACTAGATAAGTCCCTAAGTAAAGATACGAACCTATTGGATATTCTCAAACGTCCAGAACTAACCTATGAAAAATTGCACACTGTGGCAAAGCTGCCCTTGATAGATCCAACAGTTGGCGAACAAATAGAAATTGATGTGAAGTACGCTGGGTATATCGATCGGCAAAAAGAAGATGTAGAGCGGTTAAAAAGAAGCGAATCCACACAAATACCAGAAAACTTTAACTATCAAAATATACATGGGCTATCAAACGAAGCAACAGCAAAACTAGAAGAAATTCGCCCAAATAATCTAGGTATGGCTGGTCGAATTCAGGGAGTTACCCCTGCATCTTTATCCTTGCTTCTAATCTACCTTAAAAAGCATAAAGTTAAGTCTAAAGTAGATTTGGCAGTATGATGTTGAATGAATCCAATGCAGCTCACGATCAAAACAACACCCAAATACAATGGCTTAACCTGATTAGCAAAGGCAGTAAATCACTGCAGGTCGATTTAACACAACAGCAACTTGACCAACTAGTAAGTTATGTTGAACAATTAGTTAAGTGGAATAAAGCTTATAACCTAACTGCAATTCGTGACCCACTTGAAATGATTAAGCTACACGTTTTAGATAGTTTAGCTATTATAAGTTGTTTATCAAAGTTAAAAAGTAGTCGTTTTATTGATATTGGAACTGGGGCGGGCCTTCCAGGCCTCATATTAGCTATTGTTTGGCCCCATAAGCCCATACATTTACTAGATACCAATGGAAAAAAAACTCGTTTTCTAACACAGTTTAAACACCTTCATCAGTTAAAAAACGTTGAAGTATTTAATCAGCGTTGTGAGACTTATATGCCAGAGCAAAGTTATGATGTTGTGCTATCACGAGCGTTTGCCTCAATCACTGATATGCTAAACGGATGTCAACATCTAGTGGCAGATGATGGCTTATTCATTGCTATGAAAGGCACTTACCCCCAACAAGAACTGGATGCTATGCCCACCAACTATAGCCTGATAAACTGTGAAGCCTTGCAGGTACCTGGTGTAAAAGCTAAGCGTCACTTGTTAACCATTAAAAAACAATTAGCGTAGGTCATTTGTGAGCAAAGTCATTGCTATAACCAATCAAAAAGGTGGTGTTGGAAAAACCACAACCTGCGTTAACCTTGCTGCATCTTTAGTGGCTATTAAACGACGAGTACTGGTGGTTGACTTAGACCCTCAAGGTAATACTACTATGGGCAGTGGTATTGAAAAAAACACTTTGCGGTATTCAGTGCTAGATGTGCTTACACAAAGAGTAGACGTTAACAAGGTGGTACAAATCAAGACGCCAGCAGGCTATGATTTATTGCCATCAAACGGTGATTTAACAGCAGCTGAAGTTGAACTAATACAAGTTCAACAAAAAGAAGCTCGTCTTCGTATGGCTTTAAATAACTTAGTACAACCTTATGATTTTGTATTAATAGACTGCCCACCCTCCTTAAATATGCTCACCGTTAACGCTTTGGCTTGTGCCGATAGTGTATTGGTGCCGATGCAATGTGAATATTATGCATTGGAAGGTATAAGTGCATTACTTAATACAGTGAAGCTAATTAAAAATAGTATTAATCCCAACTTAGTTATTGAGGGTATTCTACGTACCATGTATGACCCTCGTAATAGCCTCACAAATGACGTGTCACATCAACTTATCAATCACTTTGGTGAATTGGTTTATCGCACTGTTATCCCCCGTAATGTGCGTTTGGCCGAAGCACCAAGCCATGGGGTACCAGCTTTAATGTATGATAAGCACTCAAGGGGAGCAGTAGCTTATTTGGCACTAGCTAGTGAATTTGTTCGTCAACAAGAAAAAAAATAGAGCGCAATTATGGGTAAAAAACGTGGCCTCAACCGTGGTTTGGAAGCCTTACTTCAAGGAGCTGGAAGCCTTGACGTAGATCTAACACAAAATAAACTTGATGAAAAAGATGGGCTACAAAACCTGCCTATCGAATGGGTGCAGCGTGGCGTTTATCAACCAAGACGAGATATGGACCCAAACGCCCTAGATGAGCTTGCATCATCTATTCGAGTTCATGGCATTATGCAACCTATCGTTGTGCGATCTATTGGCATTGATCGATATGAAATAATCGCAGGAGAACGTCGGTGGCGCGCGGCACAGCTTGCTCAGTTGGACAGCATACCTGCACTGATTAAAGAAGTGCCTGATGAAGCCGCCATCGCAATGGCTCTTATAGAAAATATACAGCGTGAAGACTTAAATGCTATTGAAGAAGCATTTGCGTTGCAGAGGCTACAGAATGAGTTTGAACTAACCCAGCAGCAGGTTGCTGATGCAGTTGGCAAGTCTCGCAGTGCCATTGCTAACTTACTGCGTTTATTGCAATTAAGTGAGCCTGTCAGATTGATGCTAGAGCGAGGTGACCTAGAAATGGGTCATGCTCGCTCACTGTTAGCTTTAGAAGGTGATCAGCAATTGGTCTTAGCGCGAGAAGTTGTGGCTAAAGGTTTATCCGTTCGTCAAACTGAAGAGCTAGTACGCAAAGCCCAACAAAACCCACATGAAGCTGCTAAGAAAACCGTATCTGCTGATACAAAAAATCTTCAAAATCGTTTATCAGATGCTCTTGGTGCCGCGGTTAGTGTCACACAATCTGCTAAAGGTAAGGGTAAACTAACTATTGCGTATGCTACTTTAGACCAACTCGACGGCATCATTGCAAGGCTTGAACATAGGTAGAATAGGGTTGTTGGCTTAGTTGGCAATTAATAACATACAACTTTAAAACGGGAATTTGTTGAGATTTCCACACAAACTCACTATAATTGCGCTCGCTGTTACGTGAGTTGCAGTGAATAGTGTATTTAGACCAACAACCAGCGGATTTTGTAAGCACATATGGCGCTCAATAAAGCCCCCCTTTGGTTGCAAAAAACATTAACCTATCAGTGTCTGATAATGATATTGATTGGAGTGGGTTTATCTATAACAGACTGGGTTGCGGGAATGTCCGTAATTATTGGTGGTGCCATTTATAGCCTACCTGCCTATTGGGCCCTTCGACGAGAGTTCTCGCGTGGTAACAAGCGTAACTTAAGTACAAGAGGATCAGTAGATGCAAGGCTTACATTGGCGCAAATGTATGGTAATGAAGTGCTTAAAATAAGTTTGACAGTGGTCTTGTTTAGTTTAGCATTTGGTTTAGTAGAACCTCTAAACCCATTAGCCTTGCTTTTGGCCTTTACTGGCTCCCATTTACTTGTAGCAGTGCTACCAGTTGTTATAGATAAACAAACTTCTACGAAATAAAAAGTGAGATAAAGCATGGCAAGTGGCATGACGTCCTCTGAGTATATAGCTCACCATCTGACTAACTTAACCTATGGCAAGCACCCAGTGAATGGCTGGAGTTTTGCAGAAAGTGGCCAACAAGTAGCTGAAATGGGCTTCATGTCTATTAACGTTGACTCCATGGTTTGGTCTGTTGGTCTTGGTGCGTTTTTCATCTGGTTATTTAGCCGTGTGGGCAGAACTGCCACAACAGGCGTACCATCTGGTGTCCAAAACTTCATTGAAATGATCATTGAATTTGTGGATGACAACGTTAAAAGTATGTTTCATCATAAAAGTGCTGTAATAGCCCCAATGGCTTTAACCATATTTGTTTGGGTGTTTTTGATGAACTTGATGGATTTGGTTCCAGTAGATTGGATTCCACATCTTGCAGGTTTGATGGGCATTCACTTTATGAAAATTGTGCCATCTACAGATCTTAACGTAACCATGGGAATTTCATTCTCAGTTTTCTTTCTCATCGTATTTTATTCAATCAAAGCAAAGGGCGTTGGTGGCTTTATGGCAGAGCTAAGTTTGCAGCCATTAGGCAAGTGGGCCCTACCCTTCAACCTACTATTAGAGTTGGTTGGTTTGATTGCAAAACCTATTTCATTAGCACTGCGACTGTTTGGTAATATGTATGCAGGCGAAATGATCTTTATTCTGATTGCGCTACTACCCTTTTGGGCTCAGTGGGTGTTATCGGTGCCGTGGGCCTTGTTCCACATCCTGATCATCACATTGCAGGCATTCATCTTTATGGTGCTGACCATTGTGTATTTGGCGATGGCTCACGACCATCATTAATCATTACCTTTTTACTTTTAACTACTAATCTCACTTAAACTGGAGAAACACAATGGAATTGGAAATTGCACAGATTGCTGCTAGCGCATCACTGTATTTTGCTGGTGCATTCATCTTAGGCATGTCTGCTCTTGCAGCGGCTGTTGGAATTGGCGTATTGGGCGGAAAGTTTTTGGAAGGCGCTGCGCGTCAGCCAGAATTAATTCCACTACTTCGTACACAGTTCTTCATCATTATGGGTCTAACTGACGCCGTGCCTATGATCGGTGTTGGTATCAGCC
>Ga0209815_1000123_pt1 | contig 57516 bp, 49 predicted proteins | sample CoawatmetaG00DNA_FD_187507 | JGI IMG/M metagenome (GOLD analysis project Ga0209815, IMG submission 187507) | Marine microbial communities from the West Antarctic Peninsula - Coastal water metaG002-DNA (SPAdes) (version 2) | ecosystem: Environmental > Aquatic > Marine > Coastal ...
ATCTTTACCTATCATTTTTCTATACTATACTGTTTTTACCATTATAACTTGATACCCTTCATCATATACTACTTCCCACTCACCGCTATCAACTAGCATTCTGTGGACAATCTGACCCTTTCCTTTATACCCGTCTCCATCGTGATGCATGTCATCCATGAACAGGATAGTTTGTGGTGTAAATTTATCTTTAGCGGAGTTAAACTCGTCCAAACTTATTTGAGGGTCGTCAGCGCTGTCTAAATACAGCAAGTCAATATCTCCTTCTATAGAAGGGATAACATCACAAGCCATTCCATGATGGTACACTACCTCATCAAAACCCTTCACCCGTAAAGCAACAAGCTTTTTACACTCTAAAAGGCATTCCTCTACTGTGTCAATGGTGTGCGCAGTACCATTATACTTTTTGGAGTACCAGGCAAAGGCGGGGGTTGCTTCCCCATCACCTACCATTCCACCACCAAAAGGTCCTCGGCTGGTACCAGTTTCAATTATGGTAGCCTTGTCCGGTTTTCGTGAGTGGAGTAAATCTAAGGCGTATTTAATTCCGCCTGTGCGTCCAAAGGGCGGGGCTTCGACCCAGGGTATAGTGTTGTTAGTTGCATTCATGACATTTTTGAGTTAAGTTAAAGCCTGTTTCTTCCCATCCTTTATGGCAGTTATGCCATACATTTCTCGTAAAGGGGTCAAACGTACTTCCTATATCTATAATAGTAAGGTCCGGTCTTTTTTCATACCATTCTTTTACTAGAACTCGAGCCATGGGTCCACATGTTATTAGTACAATCGCCCCTTCATCAAAATCTTTTATAAATTCTTTTGCTTCAGAGTATGATGACCACGCATCTTGTTTAGGTACTAGGTATTGAGTTGTAACGTCAAAAGGCAACCAGTCCATAGTTTGGTCCTCCCCCCCTACCCAATAGACTTTCCTGTCATTGGTAAGTTCTGGGAACGTGTTAACGAAATTTTTCCAATGGCGGTTAGTAAATACTACGGCATGGGTTTGGTGGGGGTACAAAGGGTCTACTAAGGTTTTAGCTAAATTGGAGTGTTGCGGGAAGCACTTACTGCAAGGCAACCCCACCCAGTAATCCTTTTGCGTATGTTTTAATGCTTCTGTCAGTTTATCCCGTAGCTCCATGCTAACCATTTGGTCGCCTCTAGCCACTACTTGTCCTGCTTGCCAGATACCTAACATTTCTCCGTCATTAAAACGACCTAAAGCAAAAGGGGTCTTAGTTTTTAATTTATCAATAAGGGTATTATATTTTTCCATACTAATCCCCTTTAATAGAACGGTAGCTATCCTCTTCAAAGTGCTGTGTGGAGAACTCGAATAACTCAGTGTCTTCAATCGCTTCCATCTGGTGGTATAACCCTAAAGGGATATCAAATACATCGCCCGGGGTTAACAGTGTTTCCTTAGCTTTATCTAAAGATTTGTCATACCCATAACGTACTATCATTTTACCGGATTGAACGTAGAAGGTTTCTATTTTTATTTTATGTGAATGGTAAGAGCATTTCTTACCCTCTTCAAAAAATAATAATTTTCCGCAGTAGTCTTTATTATTAGCAATCCATAACTCGTAGCCCCAGCCTTTGCGGTGGAACTCAGATTTTTTTATAACAGGTAATTCGTGTTTCATTTCTTTTATTGTGTGGGAGGTAAATGCAGGAGGCAAAACTAAATTCTTGTGTTTATCTTTCCAATGCTTTTTACTCTCCCCAAACTCAGCAGGTATTTCTTCTCCGCAGGCGGAGCACTTCATAGTATCAATCATCCTTTAACTATATCTAAAATTTCTTTGTGGGTAGGCTCTGTTAAATAGTTAACTTTAGAATCGAAAGGATTCCAGATAGTTTTATACCGTTCTAACAAACCATCCCCCTTGGTGTTACTCCATACAATAGTCTCTGCCTCACATAAAGCAGCTAAATGCATTGGACCACTTGATTGACCCACAACAAATTTAGATTGGTTTATAACTTTGATGACCTCTGATAAGGGTTTGTCGTAGTACTTATCGACGAGTAAATCTATATCTTGAGTTCCTTTAGATGTCCCAATTAACGCCACTTTTTTACCTTCAGACAACAATCTTTTAACGAGCTTCAGGTTCCACTCAGGCTCATCATTATCCTCTGCCCTATGTTCCATCTTTCGTAAATGCACTACCACATCATACTTCTTCTTACATTTCTTCTTGTATGATTTGTACTCTGCGAATTCTTGGTGGTTCCAGTAAGGTGGTGTTTGACGACTATCGAACACGTTTATCTCTATATCATCACCTTGTTCTTTACCTAATAACTCTTTAACGTGTTCAGGCGTTTCGTGGGCAGGTACTGTGTGCCTTTCTTTAGGGGTGGCGAAGTACAGCTTATCAGTAAAGTCTTCGTATAAATGTTTAAACGGTTCAAAGCATACGCCATGCACCTCGTCAAAATCTTTTGAAGCTTTGCGAAGTAGCCCTTGCCACACCATGAGTTCCCAGCCGAGTTCACCGCTGTATAAAGGAAAGAATAATATTTTTTTCATTTTAAGTCTGTAATTGCTTGTAGTAGTTTAGAGTCTAGCTCTTCTCGGAGTATCTCTGCGTTAGGAATTATACAATGACCTCCTATAGAACCTTGAGGTGCTGTTAGGGTTGGGCGTATAACATTAGATTTGTTTAGCTCTTCGTAACCGTTATTATAAGTTTGGTTGTAATGTGTTTGGGCTTCATCAAAATTAACGCCATGCTTCGCGCATAGTTTTTTAGCATAGTCATGCCATGCAATACATACTCCGTAGTAGGAGGTATCTAACAGTTTGGCTATTTCTGTAGTGATTGACGATTCGTATACGTCACACTCTATACCCAAATCATGTGAGAAGTGTTTAGAGGCAGGTATCGCACCTACACCACCAAAGACCTTTACGAATGTTTGTATTCCTTCTGATAAGTTAGGGTGGACGCCTCTGACAGGGGAATGAGCGGTGTTAGGGAATTGGGCGCTAATCTTTCTAGTTGTTCCCGGAGGTACCGTAGAATGTATGATAGTGAGTCCTGGTTTCAACGTACTAATATACTCCAAAACCTCAGTAACAAAATCTTCACTAAAAGGGATGCAGATGTTTAAAATATTCACACCCCCTAACGAATCGTCGCGGTCCATATCTTTAATCAAGGGAACAAAATTGTTCGCCAAGTAAATGTCATCTAGGGCTTGCCCTATTTCACCATACCCAATAATACCTATAGTTTTCATAGTTCTAAAAGTTCTTTCCACGCTTCAAAAATTTTATCTTCATCCCACAACTCGAATTTGGTTGTAGCAGCTTTATTGCCATGGTAAGGAATTCCAGCTCGTATACATTCAGCTCGAACTCTGCCGAATGCTTCGGGCAGGTCATCAGAGTTTGATTGGTATACACACGAAATGGAATCGTATATTTTCTGTTTGTCCATCTCCATTCCCATGTGAATCACTCTGTCACTAAGGATGGGTTCTATATGAGTATCATAGTACTCCTGGTTATAAATATTGCCATAAATGAGAACCTTCTCGCAGCCATCTGCAAGAGCCCTTTGTACTGACACGTGAGTTTGCTTCATAGGGCATAACGTCCCTATTACTCCTGCTACGTCGCCTTCGGGCTTTTGAGAAGGTTTCACTCCACGCATACAGTTAGGGATTACCGTACCATAAATTCCTTGCCACGACCGCTGGTCTTTACTTACAAAACGAATTTTATCGTACCCGTCTATCTCTTGGTCTTTTAATTTAAAAACCTCTTTCTCATGGCACGATAAAATTACTTTTTTGGCAAGAGGGTGTCTCTCAGGCATAGGTAGAAAATGCCCAATTACCGTATCACCTTTCTCGATATCAAAATTTGTAAGCATGTCGCCTTTGCACTTGTCTAGGTGCCAGTCATGTGGACCATACAAAGTACAGTCATGACCTCGTTCATTAAACAAATCACATAGCTCCATTAAGGAAAATGTGGAACCTCCCTCACGGGACCACCCGGTAATAATTTTTATTTTTGACATAAGATATCCTGCGCTTCGAAGCCGTCGTCAACGGACTCATGTGTTAAGACCTTAAACCCTGTATCCTCTAAAATTTTTCTTAAATTTATTTTATTAAACTCTACTCTGTGGAAAGGTTCCAAGTATTTCTTTAAGTTAGTTGAATCCCTTTCAGGAACTCGAATATAAACTACCCCTCCTTTTCTCAACATAGTATAAGCTTTAAGTAAATCCGCTTTAGGGTCATGTAAATGCTCTAAAGAATTCCACATTACCACAGCGTCATAATCCCCCTCCGGAAAATGTAAATCATCAAAAAAGCCAGTATACACAGGTAATTGAAAGTGGCGGCTCCACTTTGCGGCAGCTTCACTTAGTTCGTTTCCTTGTGCCTGCCAACCACGGTTTATGGCTTCCAATATAAAGGCTCCATGTCCGCATGCTACGTCAAAAAGTTTTCCTTTGTTAGGTAGCACAGTTTCAAGGGCATCAAGTTGTTCTCCCGCCTGCAGGGCACGTTCATTATAAACACTCTCTTTAAATTGGGAGGAGAGTACAAAATCTTTTAGATATTTTAGAAGTTCCTCTTTAGGGGGGTAACTCCAATTAATGTATAGCCCACATTTAAGGCATCGAACAAAAAAACATGTATCAGTATCCTCAAAGGTTTTTCCGTTACATACGAAACATTTACCCACCCTCTTTCTCCAAAAACTTCAATATCTCGGTGTCTTCTACTTCATTGTCTTGCAGTATTACTTTTTCTAAGTCTCGACCTTGTTGGCTGTAACGAAACTTAGGGTCACGGGATGGGACATCAGCCCTACCACGCTCAAGCTTATTACGGTACTCTTCCTTAGACTTAACCCAGTAATGGTTTATTCTGAATATGTCTGCGGAGCCAGGTTCATTGAAAGGACCTTGGCAAGGTTCCCCTAACTCATTTACCGCATTACCGTTCATGTAATAAAATGCATGAGGGTTGAATGCTGGTGCTACGGTGTAGTGAGGTTGGCAAATCGTTTTAACGTGTTTGTTTATTTCCTTACCTCGTTTAGTATAGTTTCGAAGAACTCCCCCCTCTGGGCGTGTCTCGTGTCCGTTAGAACCAAAGAATACTTCGTTAACAGCTATCCCTGGATGCTTCCCTTCAAAGTCTTTAAGGCGTGTTTTTAAATCTCCACCTGGAGCAAATAAAAACTCATCTAAATCAATGAATGCCATCCATGTTGATTGGTCTCGAAAAGCAGTTAAGGCGTTATAGTAACAAGCCAGTTGGCACATATCCATAGTGTTGTATGAATATGTTACTTCTCCAGCCTCGATGTAAGACTTAAGGATATACTTGGTATGGTCTGTGCTTCCATTATCATAAATATAGAAATGCTCTACACCTACTGATTTATGAAAGTCTAACCACTCAACCAAGTTTAACGCTTCATCCTTAACACACGCTACTATACTAAGATACTTCATTGTTTTCTTGAGAGTTATAATGTGCCATTGCTTCTGCCTTGAGACCCATACATTCATGGTATAAATCTACTCGACCTCCCACAACTTTATTAATATCGAATAAATTATCACATAAAAGTTTTAAATTTTGCCCCATCTCTTTTACATGTTGAGGGTCTTTAATACATTTAGTTAATATTTTAATCCAATCACTTTTAGCATTCTTAGGGTCAATCAAATAACCTGTTTCGCCATTTACAATCAGTTCATCGTAACACCCTACATTAGTTGCAATCAAGGGTACTCCATAACGAGCGCCCTCAATCGCCTTAATCTCTGATTTAGAATCGTTGAAAGGGTTTGGGTCAAGCACAGCTAAATTAATATCGATGTTACGATACATCTCCCCGTAGGTGTTAGGGGGCATTGCCGGGTAAACAGAATAATTTTTACTGCCTTTAAAACCTCTAGCGAGAATTCGTTCATAACCTTCCCAAACATCCCACTGCCAATCACGTTGGTCGGGAGCTTGTATTGGTTTGCCATAAAAACCCCAATGTACTCGTTCCATCCCAACCTTTTGGTTAACTAGGAAGGGTACTCCTGCAAAATGCTTTACGTCAACGTCGTGGTGGATACCTCCTACCCAACCTACACGCGTTAACTTTTTAGGCGGTGGATTTTTAGAAGCATTCCAACAAGGAAGGTTATAGTCAATTGTGTTTTTAACCACAACCAACGCGCCTCTAACAAACTCAGCAATTCGTTCTGCGAACTTACGTTGAGTAACAGTGACCAAGTCAGCATTGCTATAAATGTACTTTGTTACTTCGTCTAACCGCTGTTCTTTGTACACTTTGTATAATCGATGCCCCTCGTATAAATCTGATAGAAGGTCGTCGGTATCGAAGTGTGTGAACTTACCATTCTCAGCGCCAATGCGGAGAATGTCGGCGGTGTACTGTCCCCCGAAGTTGTGTATGTTTTGTGTGAAGACTACGTCCGCCCACTTTATATTTTCATACTCAAAACCTTCGGGCGTCTTTTCCCCAGAAGAGGCATCCCACCCAAGGGGGTTATCATCGAAGCGGACCTCTACTCGGTCGCTGCAATGTTCTAATAACTTCTCCATAGGAAGGAGGATGCGGTAGTAAGCGCATCCTCCATGATTCGATGGACAAGCTAAAATCTTTAGCTTTTCTACCATCTACTAATCCACCTTTAGACTTTTTAAATGTGACATGTAGTCATCATCATCAGGGGCAACGTCTTCAGAAGTAACAACCTCAGGAGAAGGACCTTTGACGGAAGCTTCTAGTTCAGTCATCATAATCTTAAGTTCCTCGTAATCGGCTACCTTAACAAGACCATGAATGTCGTGTAAGCTATCCATCCACTTTGCGTTTTCGGCATCACTACCTGCTACACTTTGCTTTGGCTTAGGCGCAGACTTATCATAATTTGGCCATTGTCCTTGAGTATCTTTTACAATCTTGAAATCCCAACCTTCTTGCATGTCAGTGATATCTCCAAAATCCTCGTCAAAGAAACAATCTAATACCTTACCAAAAAGCTTTTGCCCTACGGATAGAATCTTAACAGATTCATCACGACGGTCTACCACGTTCATGTAGTAACGCTTGCGCGACTTAATTTGGCGTGCGAGGTCTTGAAGCTCTTTGCCTTTAGGACTCTCTTTGCCAATGGAGTTAATTTCTTTCCACATGTTGTAGTAAGTATCGCATACAGGACACTTGCCACCCTTTACACGTGGGCAGTGATAATTCTTGTCGTTAAGACGGTGAATTGCAGTTTCAGCATAAAATTCTTGTGTCGTCTCATCCTTTGCAGGGAGTACGCGCACTACAGATGTACCTTCGTCCATCATAAAGAATTTGCTCAGGAAATCGGAGTTGCCTCCTCCGCCTTGATTATTAATCTCGGCGTATTTTTTTCTTAGTTCGTCAATGTTAACCATAGTTTTTAAAGTTGTTCAATTAGTTTAGCTTCTGCTCGTTTGTTCGCAGACAGTTGTATTATTATATCCTTTTGGTGGTCCAAACTGGAGACAATATTCTTACATAAATTAAATTTATGTGCCTTCGAGGTGATTCCTTGTCGAAGGGTTTGAAGCTCAGGTTGAGTCTTCAGGTAGGCGTCTAGGGCGCGGTCTGTTGTTTTCTGACCGAGTAGCCTTAACTCCTCTCTACGGGCTTCACGTACTTCCGCCTCTCTTGTTTCGAAGAGAAGGGAGGTGCGGTCTACCTCTTTCTTTGCGTACGCCATCACACCTGCGAAGAAGGCGAAGGTGGAAGGGTGGTTGCCCATAGCCTCTTGGAAATTATGTTCAGAAATAGCTATGTACTTCTTGGTAATCTCCATGTAAGAGTCCTCGATATTATCGTAAATTTCTTTTATGTTAATCATTAGTTTTAAATATAAATTGGAATAGTTCGGGGTTTAATCCCGCCATCTGTTGTATCATGTTTGAGGTGACGCTCGTCAGGAACTCGTTACTCATCGTAGGAATTTCGTCATCATCATTAAGACCGAAAACTTCGTAGCCAATGTGGCAAATTTCATGAAGCAATGTGCCTTTGTAATCCTCAGGGCGTTGGTCGGGGTCAATCGACAAAAGATACTTTGGGAACTCTACACAGCCATACAGGTTTTCTTTCTTTAATGATATTTGTTTAATATCGAAAGTTTTAATACCTGTATAAACAGTTAGCGGATGTTCGTACTTAGGGAACTTTGGTTTTGAGTTTTTCATTGCTGTGTTATGGTTAATCTTGTGTAGTCAATACGAATAGGTACGATGTAACGTGCCCTGCCATTTCGTGATTTCATTACAAACATACGAGCCTTTCCTTCGTCAAACTCCTGTTCTTTTTGATTGATGGAGAAGGCTAGGTCGCACACACGAATCTTACCGTATGAATCAGCTAACTCAGCATCTGTAATAATGTCTACCTCTTTACCTTTACGATTCGTTTGGGTGGCAGTCCATACAAGGCATTTATGCTCTACAGCAATACCTCGAAGCTCTTGAGCAATCCGCTCTTGTCCCATGTATTCAGACATAGTAGCATCAGAGTTCGTCATCAATTCAAGATAATCAATAACAATGATACCTGGATTAAAATCCTCATAGTTGCGCAATTGATTTAGGTATGCACGGAGTCCGGTGACTGTAAGTCTCTTCGTTGGAAACTCCTTTATCTTTAAACGTCCCATGTTGGGTGCGGCGGTCTGCATTTGGTCTAACCGGTCGCTTAACATCTTAACACCTCCTTTGAGTTCCGATTGCTTAATACGTGTAAAGATACTATCCATACGTTGGGCAACACGGTCTTCAGACATCTCTAAAGAAATATACAAAACATCTTTACCGTCCATTATAGACCGAGCAGCTTGGTTAGCTAGGAACAAAGACTTACCTACGCCAGGAGGTGCCACGACCATCGCTAGTTCTTTAGGTGCAAGCCCGCCTTCAAGCTCTTGGTTAATAGTTTCAAAAGGGGTTCTAAACTGGGCATTAACCTTGTTATCGTTTAGTCTTTTGTACCGTTCTTCTACGCCGCCAAAGTAATCAATGCCTAAGTCTACGTCACGGCTGACAGAAAGGGCTTCTCTAATCTGCTCTTCAATCTTACCGAACTGCTTCTGCTTTAGAAGGTCTATGGAGTTGATGATGGCATCTTTAAGAGATTGCTCTTTTGCAAACTCTTCAACCTTATCTAAGTAGAACTCTTCGTTCTCCAAAGACTTTACATCAACGGTATTGATTTCCCTAAGCTCTTCTTTGAAGTCTGATAGGAGTTCGTTAGCGGATTTTAACTCGCGTATCTGCTCTAAGATTTGTTCGTCAGAGGGCAGTTTTTTGTACGTCGCATAATGCTCAATAATTACGCGCCAAAACTTTTGGTGTTGGGGGAATTCAAAGTATGATTCCTTCACCATAGGCATTGCCTGTACTAAAAAGTTACTATCGGATTTAGCGAGGTATACAATACCCCTCTGAATTGATTCTTGAAATGCGTATGCCATTAGTTTTTCCCTGTTGAGCCAAAGCCACCTTCGCCGCGAAGAGTGTTGTACTTAGGTGAGTTATACTCATTAGAGTCCAACATGTGGATTTTTGGACGTAAACTTTTCGCACAAATTACCTGTGCTATACGCTCACCTGTTTTAATCTTGATAGGCAAAGAAGTTAGGTTATGTAACATAACTTTAATTTCTCCTCTGTAATCCTCGTCAATCGTTCCGGGTGCGTTGGGCATAATAAACCCTCTCATTCCCATAGAGCTACGCAATCTAATTTGAGCTTCGTAGTAAGGCATTAGCACAAAGTGCAAGCCTGTTCCTATCAGCTCTACTGCTCCCGGCTCGATAGTAACATCTTCGTTAGATGCTATATCAAAACCTGAGGCTTTTAAAGTTTGGTATTCTGGGTCTGGGTTTTGGGACTCATTAAAAATGTACACCTTATCCATCTGCTTGAATTTTTTATCCTTCATGTCTTCGTCCTGCGTGTTTTCTCTCTATTTCTGTTAAATGTTCTGATGCTGTGTCCATAACTATTTTGGACCTCTCATCTTGAATTCGTTTTTTCTCTGCCGCAGTTTCTGCGTCCAAAGGTTTGGCAATGCCCTGCGCTACTAGTGCATCCATATCTGGCGTCATTTTTGCGTAAGGGGTGGCTGATTTGCCTGTAAGCTGGTCATTTCCTTGAAGGGCATTTTTAGCCTCCCCAATCTGAGCTTCCATCCACTTGTGTTCGTGGTCGGCGCGCTCTGTGGTGTAGTGTGGGTTATGTGCCCCCCCGTCAAAGTTACCTCTAACGTGTACAACTGCGCACCCCGCTACAACCCACTCTGCTACATGGTCGCCCCCGAAAGGGCACTCCATTTCTTCAGGGACAATCTTTGGAGGGTCCTCCCAATTTGCGTAAAAGTAATTATTCCCATTACACTCTGTGTCCGGACACCAAAACCTAAACCGAGTCTCCTCGTTAGTGTTCTCATCCCCTGCGAATTCCATTGCCATAACTTATTATAGTTCACAGACTCCACTTTTACAAGAATCTACGGACTCAACTTGAGATTCTACCGTACCATCACTAATAAGTTTATCTAAGTTGAGGGTTGTCATGTCCACAGCTTCCAAAGGTTCGTTGCCTCTAGAACCTGCTCGGTAGAACGTAAACCCTTTCATGTCATTAGCATACGTTAAAAGGTCGTCGTATAAGTTTGACGGCTCATAACCCGCTGGAAGATTGCACGTCTTCGAGACGGCTGAGTCAATATAAGTTTGTACAACTGCTTGGACTTTGATATGCTCCTCCGGCGTAACATCATAAGCCCCCACACAATGCGAAACATCGCGACCCCGTAAGTATAGTTCCTTAAATAACGGGTCGAGGACAATAGTCTCATTCCAGATGCCGTTAGTGCCAGTGCGCCAACGACGCTTATAGACGGGAGCGAATATTGGTTCGAGACCAGTACTGACTCCCAGGACCATAGAGATAGTTCCAGTCGGAGCAACCGTGAGTAGGACAGCATTCCGAAGACCGTTTTTCTTAATGTCTGAGCGAATGCGAGAGGGTAGTGTTTTAAAGAACTTTTCATCTTTTAGTTTACTCCAGTCATAAGCAGGGAAACTGCCTTTCTCTCTTGCGAGATACATAGAAGTTTTGTACGCTTCATTTCTTATAGTGGCAAATAATCTATCTAAAAACTCTAAGCAATCCTCAGAGCCGTATTTATACCCCGCTTTAATCAGGAAGTAATGTAATCCAGTAATACCTAATCCAATACGGCGTGAGCGCATACCAGCTTCATCACATTCCGGGATAGGGAAGTGGTTAGCAGTTAGAATGTTGTCTAGGAATCTGGTTCCGGTACGAATCGCCCGAGCCATTCGGCGCCAATCAATAACCCCATCCATATCAACCATGTTAGCGAGATTAACATGACCAAGACAGCAATTGCCGTAAGCAGGGAGTACTTCTTCACCGCACGGATTAGTCGACGGCATGTGTTCAAAATAGGAGACGTTAGTGTATTCATTTGCAAAATCGATATTAAATATTCCTGGTTCTCCTGATTCGATAGCATTGTCTATAATGCGTTCCCAAAGTTCACGAGCGCGAATTTCTTTTTTAGTGGCTGTTGTAAAGGTGTCAGAGTAATGCTTTAAGTGGTGCAGTTTAGCACGACCCATTGCGTCTTCTTCATTCTTAGCCACAACGTCAACTACGTCATTACCTTCTTCAGAAGTACGTTCTACTTCGAAAACAAAGTATTTGTTTTGTCGTCCGTTAAATGTAAAGTACCATTCCTCATCATTCTCTACTGCAGAGATAAACTTTTTGGTGATGGCTACAGAAATATTAAAATTAGTAAGCTCATTTCGGTCCAACTTAACGTGGAGAAACTCTAAGAAATCGGGGTGAGTAATATCCAAAATTGACATTAGTGCTGTTCGACGGTTCTTTCCTGCACGAACATGGTTACCAATCTCATTAATCATACGCATTACAGAGATAGACCCTGGTGCTGAGTGATGGATATTTTGTATGTTGTCGCCTTTAGGGCGAATTTTAGAGAAGTTAAAGCCTATACCCCCGCCACCACAAGAAATCTTGTACATGTCTGAAATGACTTTGCCTATACTGTCCACGGAATCCTCCGGGTCTAACACGTAGCAGTTAAGCATGTTCTGCTTACTTCGACCAGAGCCATAAAGAATACGACCTCCGGGACAGAAATCACCACTGTTAATTGCTTCGTAGAACTTTTGCTCATACTTCTCCCGGTTCTCAGGGAATTCAGGGTCAGCAGCCGACTTAGCAGCCCGCTTTGCACACTCTTTCCACGTAGTTTCACCAGGGTAAGCGTACTTATCCATGAATATAGTCTCCGCAAGGGAGTTTTCAGGTATTGTGTAGCTCATTAAGCTTCATCTCCGTACACTAAAACATCTTCTTCAGGGAGAACTAGGTAACTTTGGTTCTCAAGCATAATCTCTTGACCCGCAAACTGTGCAAATATGACATGGGTACCTTTGTTCCAATGTTCTCCTACACAACCAGTACCAATTCGTTCAATATAGCCTTCGCTTAGTTTAGCATCTTGGTGACTAGCGGGCATTAAGATGCCTCCTATACTCTGTTCTTTGTTCTTCTTACGTGAAACAATTAATCTTTTTCCGTTGGGGCTGTAATTCATTTTTCTATGTGTTTTATTTAGTGATTTTGGTAATATTATTACGTTTTGAAACAGTTAAAGTTTCAGAATATTCTTCAAGAAGAGAAGTTAAGTACTCATTATGAGTAATTAAGAACAATTTCTTGTGTTCAGTGAGTTGATGGATTAGCTCAATTAAGCCTTTGACCCCATCGTCGTCAAGAGAATCCGCCACTTCATCAAAAAAGATGATGTTGGAGCGGTCTTTTCCTGTTAATAAGAGTAGGTCATTCAAACCCAACATTACCGCTAAAGAAACGCGCTTCTTCTCTCCTCCGGAAAGGGATTCGAAGTGGCACATGACTCCATCATTATAGAGCTCTTCAGACAAAGAGTCGTCGAATTTTATAACAAAATTTCCCTTAGTCAGCGTACTTAGATACGAGTTGCACCTCTCATTCATGTACTCTAGGATGTTACGGATGACGTACTTAATCAGCCCGGCTTCCGAGAAAGCGTGTTCCCAGAACTTCATGAGGTCGTAACCCTTTTGAGCGACCGTAGATAGGTCACCGTACTTACGAATCATCTTCTTCTCTTCCTTCTGTTGGGCTGAGAGAATCTTGACTTCCGTGTCTATCTCCTTAAACCTTTCGATTGTCTCGAAGTCTTCCGTGGTTACGGGTATCTGTAGGGAATCCACCTCTTTAGCTAAAGCAGTTACCAGCTTCACTAAACCTCGTTCTTCAGTAGACCACTCCTGTATCTTAGCCTCCATATCTTGAACTTTACCCCAGTTCATGTGAGAGAGCTTTCCACAGTGCTCACAGTTCGCGTCCTGTAGGTTCTTTATCATTGAATGGGTTTGGACTATACGCTCTCTAACGACGTCTCTGTGCGTCATAGTACGTTCATACTCTAAGTCCTTTTCGTGGTGTGCGCGTTCCTGTTCCTGAATCTCGGTCAGAGTCTTACCAAAAATAAATTTATATTTCTCAGAACTCAAATAACTCTTAGAAATCTTCTTCAACTCCCGAAGCTTCTTGAGTTTGTTCTGTAGCTTATCAATCTTATTGGTTCCGTTACTTAACAACGTTAGGTTAAGTTTCTTCTCCTGTAGGTACTTTGATTTTAAGGACTTAATAACACTACGGTTCTTAAACAAGTCTCCTACAGAAAGGAAGTTTTGTATAATGGCTCTCTTCTCTTCGGGGGTGGCAGAGAGGAAGTTGGTTGTATTCCCTTGACCAAATACAATTGAGGCTAGGAATACATTGTGATTGATATTAAGAATCTGCTCAAGGTACTTTTGAGTGGCTTGAATAGATTCCTGTGTACAGTTCTCATCTCCTACAGTAACGGATAACATGGGAGCTTTCTTTATTCTCTCTATTACCGTATCCCCATTAACTGTAAGTACAACCCGGCACTTACCTTTGGTACGATAATTCTTTAAACTCTTATCGTTGGTCTTACGTATGGTCTTTCCAAACAACGCAAACATAACCGCTTCGATAATCGAGCTTTTACCTGCGCCGTTGGAGCTACGTGGTTTGGTGTCGTAGTTCTTACCGACGATACGGACTAAGTTGCCATAGGAATCAAAATCTACTACAGCCTCCTTAATCGATAAAAAATTATATATTTCTAATTTATTTAACTTCATCTTTTATTTCCTTTAACGCTTTCAAAATATCCTTCTTATCAAAAATAGAATCACTAGCATTAATGTAATCATCAATAACCTTTTCATCTAAACTGAATATACGGTTCTTAGGGATATACCCGGACTCGAACTTCGGAAGTACGTCCTCAAATACAAGCTCAAGGCTTTGGATAGGGTACTCTGCAAAAATCTCGTCGCGTAGTCTCTGTTCAGTATACGAGTCTAGCTTATCCATTTTAACTCTGAGGATTGTGAAGAAGTCTTCGAACTTGTGCTTCTTGGCTAAGGCAGGGATTTCGTCTATGGTTCCTACAATATGTTTAATACCTTTACCTATAGGCTTTTTAATAAGCTCTATATCTTGCCCACGTAACACCAGCTCATGTACGAACTTAGTGGCGTTAGCTTCCCCAAAAGTGTTGGAGTATTGAGTTCCTAAGATAACAACGTTGTCATAGATTTTAGGCTTATGTATGTGTCCTAAAAACGCAATTGGCTTTTTCTTAAAGTGCCATTTCTTTACACGGGCTTCATACGCATAGTGTCCGTTAGATACACACCCATCAAATCCAAAGTGTCCAAACACAGGATTTTTATTTTTCTTTAGGTCAGCAATTATCCTATCCTCATCTTCGTAGTGGGGAATGAAATCGAAATTGATGTCTCCTAAACGTATGGTCTCGGTATCTTTAACTATACGAGCCTTCTCAGAAAACAGAGACAGGATTGTATCCGATGTCCCGTCTTTACGTAAGGTGTCGTGGTTACCTCTGTTTACGATAATATTTTTACATTTAATATTATCTAACAAGTAACCGAAAGCGAGTAGTTCCTCACTTCTAGGGTTTCTACGCTCGAATACGTCACCGTTAATAACAACGTAATCACAAGGCTTCTTGTTGGTTAGATGGAGTAGGGTTTCCACTTGTCTGTCTAGGAACCCCGGGAAATAATCTGCACGTAAATGCAGGTCAGTTAGTATAACTACTTTAGATGTTGTCGACATAATTTATAATCTCATCGTTATTTAGGAACTGTCCAGCAGGATTAAACTTTACGTCAATCATGTCCCCAAAAGATTTGCCAGCTTCAACATCGACCTCAAAAGGTACAATAAAATCTAAGCCATACAAACCCTTAAACTCGTCTGTGCTTTGTAACACATACTTCATTAACTCAACAGTTTTGGACAGGTCCTTTCGGGAACACTGTACCTCTACGGAGTCGTGTACTGTCGCTAGAATCTGTGCGTCTATGCCCGTGGCAGCTAAGTACTTATTTAACCTCAAGATAGAGTGCAGCATAAGGTCTGATGCTGAGCTTTGGATTACGAAGTTCATCCCTTGACGTAAAGCGCGGTATTGATACTTACGGTTGGGGCTTGTTACGTTTGGTAGGTGTCGTCGGCGACCGAAGATACTTACGGCGTAACCGTTAGCTTTAACAAACTTGTGTACAAAACTAATCCATTCAAAAACTTTAGGGAATGAATCTTGGTAGGCACGGAAAATATTTTTACAGTAACCTATATCCTTCCCAATCTGCTCTGCGAGTTTGTTGGGACCTCCTCCATAAACGATAAGGAAGCTAACACTTTTAGCAATCTGCCTTTCTTGTTTAGTTACTTCGGCAGGGTCTTTTCCAAACACAAGTGAAGCTGTGAATCGGTGTAAGTCTTGTCCGGAGTTAAATGCTTCAATTAGGTTTTTATCCTTGCAGCATTGTGCGAGTACACGCAACTCTGCTTGAGAGAAGTCAGCCGCTACAAACACTTTATCATCATCTGCCGTCATCATGCTACGAAGATTAACTGCGTCATTCTCATCAGGTCGCGGTAAGGTGTGAAAGGAAATACCTTTACGCTCTTTGCCTACTGTGTAGGTTGAACAGCTTAGACGTCCAGTTACCACGTTACCAAAATTGTAACTTGAGTATACGCGACCGTCTTCGTTATAAGCTACCGCTTTTTCAACGCCTTTAACATAGGTCTTATGTTGCTTCATACGACCTTTGTATTTTAATAGGAGTTCAATGTATTCCTTTGCATCTCCTTTGGCAGTAACAGCTACTTTCTTAAGATGAGCTTCAGTGATAGAAGCTGCCTTGGTTTTCTTGGAAAACTCAAGCGCCCTTAAACCAAAACCTTCTTTAGTAAACAGGAGTAACCCCATGTCTGCGTTAGAGTTTGGGTTTACCCCGTCAATAACTGATAACTCTGATAGCTTGGCGTACAGCTCACCAACTTCCTTTGTAAGAAGCACATCAAATTTCTTAACACAGTCCCCATCTACAAGGATACCTTTGTGTTCTATATTAGATGCGACGACCAAAATGTCTCTAAGAAGTTTATCGTAAACATGGTTTACGCCCTTCCCTTTCATATCGCTCGTCATAGCGTTATAAGCTCTTAAAGTAAAATCGGCGTCCATGGCGTTTCCCAACGCCATGTCGTCCAAGGGCATATTTGCCCAGTCAAAGGCTCCTCCATCAGTTACGGTCAGCATATTTCAGTTCTTCAATTAAGTGGCTTAGGTCAAAAATCAGGTTTACGTATCTACTATTAGCCATGGGGCTTACTTGAGTCGCTTCTCCTATTTGTATTATAGTCTCTAGAATCTGTTTTAGGGTTTCGGTTGCGTTATGTTTTTGTTGAGGGGGTAGATTATCCCTTAACATTACTCTAGCGTTTCGAGTATACGGGAGGTAACTTGGTAGGGGTCACAGGTCGCCGCAGGACGGCGGTCCTCAAAGTAACCTTTCTCTTGCAGTGCAACGCCGGAGGGGATACGTACACTTGCGCCACGGTCACCCACACCCCAAGTGAATTTATCGAAACTAGAAGTTTCGTGTTCTCCTGTTAAACGTAATTCGTTTCCACTACCATAGACATTAATATGGTCTTTGTGCGTCTTCTTGAACTTCTTCATTATATCGCCCGTCTCTTTTGTATTAAGGCTTTTACGGGTTTGTGAAGTTGAAACATTTACATGGCAACCGGCGCCGTTCAGGTCCTTATAGATTTTAGGGTGGTAAGAGACTCGCATGTTGAATTTCTCCGTACCTCGCTCCATAATATACCGAGCCATCCACAAATCATCGGCAGCATCTAAGGCTTCCTTAGGATTGGTTTGGTATTCCCACTGAGAAATCATGACCTCTGCGTTATTGCCAAACAAGGTAATACCTGCGTCATAGCAATTTTTAAGGTGTTCCTCGGCTACTAACCTTCCAATAACCCTACCGGCTCCGATACCACAGTAAAATTCTCCTTGTGTAATCTCCTCAGGCACAAGGGGCTGTTGCATTGGGTCAGTTAAAGTATACTCTTGCTCAAATCCAAACCAAGAGCAGTCCATACCTCCCTTCTCTAGTTGAGTCCGCAAAAGATGGCGTTGATTTGTTTCGTGGGGGGTACCATCAATGTTGTTCACTTCACATAGTACCAAGTAGTTACCTTCATTAAAAGGGTTCTTGTATAAACGCACAGGGTGCAGGACTCGGTCTGAGTCTTTAACGCTTCCTTGGTTTGTACTTCCTCCATCAAAAGACCAATCAGGTAATTCAGGAAGTGCGTGGGGTTTTTCAAAGACGCGAGTCTTCGAACGTAATTGAGGCATGTCTTCTGTGCCATCTAACCAAATATAATCTACTGTAATCATTAAAATTTCTCCAATTCTTGGGGGAAGAACTCCTTCACTAAGTCCATAAGACCGTGCGGAAGATTCTCATCGAGTAGCGAGTGCATAATTTTCGTATCTCCAATGTTGTGAAACTCATTTATCCCGAAGGTCTTCATGAATTTAATATCAAATTGGCAGTTATGAAAAATTTTCTCGATGCTTTTGTTTGCCATTAAGGCTGCTAATCTTTCTTTGATAACTTTTTTATCTTTATCATCGAAAGGACTTTCCCTATGGTTAATAGGGACAGTGAATGCTTGGTGCTCACCAGAGGCTATTGCGATTGTGGACATCTCGTCTTTCTTAAAATCTAAGCCAGTGGTTTCTATGTCACACCCTAAGGCAGTATATTGCTCAGCTATATCCATCTGCTCATTAAACTCCTCTATGGTTTTACATAGAACGTAGCTTGAGCCGTCGAACTTATTCTTATTTAAGATGAACTTATCGTAAGCGTTGTTCACATCCTGAATAAACAGTTTGCGGAGCTTAGGCTCTAAGAAGACTAGGTCTGAGCTGTAGGTGGGGACAACTGGGCATCCCTCATAAAGAAACTCCCTACCCCGCTTATTAAACAAACCAGACTTCTTGAGTAACGTTTTCAAAGCTACATTTCCGAGTGGGATGATAAGGTCGGGGTTTGCCGTCTCTAAGTCCGCAAAGAGGAATGGGCGGTGCGTGTTGTAATCGGCAGTTGAGAGGTCGTCCTCTACTGTGTTAGGTTCCCGTATTGCGGGAATGAACTGATAATGACCCTTTGGTACGTTAGTCTGTTCTAGTAAGTTACAGATAATACCATACTCATGGTCATTGAAATCATAAAGACTTCCACGTTCTCTGTATTGGCAGGTAGTTACAAAGACAATTTTCTCATCACCAACGTCAGTTGCTGAATAATCTTTGGTTTTTTCATCTTTATCGAAAGATTCTATTATTTTTTCTAAATCCATTGTCTATTATGAGTTATGGCGACACGCAAAAAAAAGAAGCATTACATAGATAACAAGAAGTTTGAAGAAACAATCTTTAATTATCTGGGTAATCATAGCGAGCACGAAGATGAGCTTATCAAACAGTTAGACCTTTTGATTACTAGTATTTTGATTTCATTCAAATTTAAAGTAGAACATGAGGATGCTAAACAAGAGTGTTTCGTGCTATGCCTTAAAGTATTAAAGAACTTTACTAAGGAAAAGGGTTCGGCTTTCAATTATTTTACCACGGTTATTATTAATAATCTCAAATTAATTTATACAAAAAATAAAAAATATAGAGAGAAGATTCAGCAGTACCGTGATAAAAAAATTAAGTCTTTCTTGGAGGATTAGCATGGAAGAAATTATAAATCTTCGGATACTCAACATCAACCCTAACCTTTTTATTCTTGACGTGAACCAACGCAGGTGCGGAGGTAATGGAAAATGAAGAAAATGCTTGAGGTAAGTCCCAACTGTTTACTAAGTAAATGGTTTCGTTACCTTCTTTCTCCGCCCACTCTTCAGCGTACTTCACCACCCGTTGGCTCCAATCGTCCCATAGGGAGTGATAAAGTACGACAAAGTTGTCAGTCCTACGGCGTTTTAAAACCGCGTTTAGGTCCTTATCAGTCTGTAGCGTTTTCAGTGTTCTCATTATCGCCACCTAGTTCGTCTTCTGCTAATGACATTGCTGCCCCAGCTTGTTCTGCACTCATCTTAGACATTATCTCAGTCTTTTCCTCTTCGGTCATGTTTTCTACACGCTCGTTGAGTTCTTGGGTGATAGTGTGTATCCCCTTAAAAAACAGGATTCGGGCAAGCGTGTCGTTAGACATGTCTCCCCCTGTAAGGGCTTGTTTTAGAGACTCCCATTGGGCGGTCTCTTCTTTATTCAGTTTAATGTATAGTTTCATTTTACGGTCTCCATCTCGGAGTTTAAAGTTACCAAAAGTTTCACCGTTAACGGCAAATGTGAGTTTGTGCTTATCGGCGTTCATAAAATATTATAGTATCCCATGTCAAAAAATATCGACTCAATTTTAGAATTTGGAGATTTCTCCAAAAAGAAGCGCGTTAACAGTAAGCGCAAAGGAAGCAACTTCGAGCGTAAGATAGCGAAGCAGCTTAACGAACGGTTTAATACCAAGGAGTTCAACAGAACGCCGGGGTCTGGAGCTTTCGCCACTACCCACAAGGACCTACCCGACCACCTACGTATTCAGGGGGACCTTATCACACCTATTACTTTCCCTTTTGTAATAGAATGTAAAAATGGTTACGATGTACAGCTTGATGATTTGTTTAAACGAAAAAGCGATTTCAAGTCCTTCATCTCACAGGCTCAGAATGACGCCTCTCACGCTAACAAGGATTGGATGGTAATCTACCAGAAGACTCGGCGAATGGCTGTAGTAATCGTTGGGAAGCCTTACCAGGTAAAACCCGGGTTAGTTCTTGACGGGGAGTATTTCATTTATCCCTTGAAAGAGTTCTTGGAGCTTCCGAACGAAGTCTTCGGCTTTCATACTTGAGTTACCTACAGCAGCGCTTTCATCTACCTCTATCGGTCGGGTCTGTCCGTGAACGAACGACTTTTCTACATTAAAGAACTGTTTGTTACTTCCCCCAGTTCCATCCTCATTCATCCCTTTCAATCGAAGGGTGAGGGTGCCAATACCTTTAAGGGTAATACTTCCTTGAGAAAAACTAATATCTTCTTTAGGTGTAGTTATAAACGCCATTGCAGCAGGACCCATAATATCGCTCTCGCGAGCTATACGTGTAGGCTCGCCTGGAGAGGTTTCTACGTAGGCTTGGTCTCTAGTAGAGCCTCCTGTATACATAGCATCTATCATCAGCTTTTCACGGCATCCAGGCACATCATTTTCGAAGTCCCTTGCTTGTGTTGCTATGGTCATTCTATTTCTTAACTGGGACTCCATATTTTTCTTTTTGCCAGGGTCTTTTTCCGCCTTCCACGCCTTTACATCGTCCCAGAACTCTTTTTGATTCTGAGCGTCTTCGTAGGACATCCTAGAGGTTTTATCTCTTTGGTCTGCTTCCAAGGTACTTTGGTCTGCTTGGGCTAAAGCACTTATAGACTCATCCACTTTATCTTCAAGGTTTTGACGGTACTCTGCTTCGTTCTCCTCCCACCCTTCTTCTAAGCCGCAATCCTCTCCTGCCTTTTTGTGATTGTCGCAAACCGCGTTAGCGTAACACTTCGCCTTATCCCGCGCAAGCCCTGCTTGTTCCGACTGGGTCTTCGTCAGACCACGGCTTCCTGCTGCCATTTTACCTTTTTGTTTTTTTGTATTTTCTTTTGTGGTGATGCCGAGACCTTGCCCATCATCTCGTCCAGGGCACTGCTCCTCTGTAACGGCATATAACGGCTCGGTTGTTATACTATCTAGGAATTCCTCTTCCTGTTTCGAGCCTCCAGGCATTTTAACAATAGAATCCGCGTTATCTACGTTGCCATAAGGGTCAACACCTACTACCGAAGCACCTACTTGAAGTACTTTACTGCCTGGGGGCATCCGTGAAGCTACTACCTCCCACCTCTTAACTCCTTGTGTTAGTAGGTAAGCTATAATTTTAAGAGCCCTCTCCTCGTCATCCCCTAGGTCGATACCATTCTCCTGTGCCCACTTAACCATCTCTTCAGCTTTCGCCTCCGCACCTTTGTCCACAATGCTACCGTAATCAAAGTCAGACTCAGGGTCATCTAACTTTTTCCCTACCATATCGAACATTTTCTGGAAACCCATATTCCCCCCTAACTCGGCGACAATCTCGCGGACTGCATCTGCTGCGCACTTCTTTTGCTCCCCTGTCAACACTCCTTTCGGTGCATGGGCGAGGCACATTGCAAAAGTGAGTAATTTTTCGTTTATTCTTCCAAAGGTAGCGTTATACCAATTTATCAAACCACTCTCATCTGTACCTTGGGTAATGATATTTTCTTTTTCGTCACCTTCTCCTACCGTATAACCTTTGTCTTGGGCAGCTTTCATTGCGCGCCAAAGCGCACTGTTCTGGTTTCCCACCATAATACCGTACCTTTCATCTCCGGTAAGACCGTCCCCCGTAGCAAGTGCCGCGATAACTCCTTCACACCCTTTCCCTCCTGAAATCCAGACGCCTCGCTTATTTCCCGTGCCTCTCATTTTAACGCAGGAAAGAAGCTGGATTTCTTCTGGTGTAAGACTCGCAGGGTCAAAGTCAGGGGTAAGTACCTTATTACTCAGCTTATATAAAGCGATTCTCTGCTCCATAATAGCTCTAGCGTTATCTATACATTCTTGGGCTGTCGTGCAACCTTCCATAGCAACCTTCGACATACGACCTTGAGAGGTAAGACCTAGCATCTGGTTACACAGATTAGTAGATGAGGGTTCATCGCAGCCCATATTTTTCCGTGCAGATGCTGGTATGTTTTTACGGTTTAGGTTGTCATCTACCTGCTCAGTAAATTTCTCGCAGGCTGTCGCCATCTCTTCACACATCTTTGCAGATTCTGCTCGTAGAAGCTTTTCGTTTTCCTCGGGGGGACCATTGGGGTCCATGCCTGCGTCGAACTCGGTAGGGGCGATAATGTCATCGCCTGGCTTCTTATCCTCCCCTTCAGCGTCTAAAAGGTCTTTATTTTTAAGGACATAATCAATAAGAAATTTCCAACTGTTTTGGTCGGTATTCATATAGGGGTTGCCATTAGTGGTTACTACCGTTTGTCCTGCGGCTGTATTGGCGGCATATCCTACCTGGTCCCCTAAAGAAAGGGGTATTCCTGGTGACCCGCCTGCTTGTATCTTTAAACTGTCGCCTTCTTCTTTAGCGGAAGTAAGACTTAGTATCTTTTGAAGCGTTGGTTCGTCCAACATAGAAAAGTTCTTAGCCCAGGCAGCGACGTTACTATCATCAATCTTAGACTCCAACAGTAGGGTGTTCCCTATGTTAAGGTATGCGTCGGTGAAGGTGGTTAAATTGTCCATAGTATATTAAAGTAGACTTCCCTAGTATTTACTAGAGAAGCCTTGAAAAATTTTAATTTATCTTTATTAAGCCATCGCTATCGGAGACATGACTGAGTCAATATCCGATGTTTCGGTGAACTGTACTGCGAAGTCGTAACGAAGGTCCATCTCAATTGTATGGAAATCGTTAGTCTCGTAGTTAAACTCTCCTAGCTTCCACCCTTTAGGGTAACAGCCATAGAGGTTCACGTGCGTAACTGGGTTACGGTGAGCGTCTAGCTGCCAGATGGTTACTGTGCGTTTAAAGATAGGTGCTTGGGTCATACCTGCCAAACCTTCAGGGCTCTGGTTTACATCACTTGTACCGTTGCCTAGACCTGCGTAATGGATACCGTATACTGGGTCGTACACACTTCTCATCCACGCAAACAGAGCATCAGCCACATCGCCTTTGATGAGGTTGTCGAAAGTAACTGTAATGTTATCAGGGGTAGGCTTACCTGGGTAGTAAAACTTCTCATTAACACGATGTACTTCGATATCTTCAACAGTAAAGCCTGGTTGGGTAATCTTTTTACATGCCAGCGTTAGCCGGTCATTGTTTTCCAATCCTGGAACTTGGCTCAGAACACCTGCGAACTGTGGGATTTGAATCTCCCAGCTGTACGCACGGAATGATTCGAGAGCGTGGGAGAGACGCGGTGTATCTGCTAAGAGATTTACCGCGTTGTCTACATAATATTTGCCATCTGCCATAATAAGTTTTCCTTTATTCTATATAGTGTTAAACACTAGCTGATTGATTTGTGAGGTTAAGCTCGAAGACAAGCATCTCTGCAGTCTTAGTAGGCTTAATAATAATTTTACACCAAAGTTCGTTACGGTCGATACGTATAGGAGTGTTAGTGCTTTCGTCGCAGACAACCTTAAAGGCTGTGATTCCACGACGTTGTTGAATATCACCAAGTGCAGGTGATAGAACGTTACGAATCTGTTCCCATGTAATTGGGTCGTTAGGCTCGAATACGAAACGTCGTGTAGATTGTAATACTAGACGGCGTAGGAAAATCATCATGCGGCGGACGTTGATGCGGTCGAGGGCGGTAGCAGCTCGTTGAGCTGTGCGCTGACCGTAAATTACGATTCCGTCACTTGTGAATTTGGTAATTGGATTTACAATGTTTCCTGGACCGTATAGAGCATCTCTATCGCCTTGGTTAAGTTTTACCTCAACATCAACTGGCTTAGTTAGACGACCACGGCGTAGTCCCGCTGGCGCGAACCAAGGGTCAGCCACTTCATCAGTGTAACACATTTGCCCAATAGCGAAAATTGATGGGTCCATCCAAAGGTCTCTCCCTGTAAAGGAATCAAACATTTTTACCCATGGCCAATATACACAGCCGTAACTACTGTTGAGAGCAGCAGTTCTGCCTGTTGCTTTACCGTTAGTCCATTGAATTGCTTGTTGTGAACTTCTGAACCCTACTGGAGGGGATACAACAGCAAGAAAGTTTTGAGTCGTTTCAGCTAAGGCAACTAATTGGTTTTGAACATTTTGGTCGGATACACCTGGGACGGTACATATTGTCACTGGAACGTCTTCTTGGTCTAGAGCATAAAGACCAGTTTTATTTCCTGAGTTTCCTATAAGAGCAGTACGGACAGCTGAGTTTGTCATGTTGCCCCCATAGTCAGAGGCATCACCGTTATTTCCTTGTGAAAAGTTTTTCGTGTCCTCAGTTAAAGTTACAGCGCGGAAGTTCGTTTTTGTACTTCCGACATTAAACACTTCGGGGATTGTAGCATTACCTCCCTGTAAAAGGGAAATTTGATTGTTAACAGCTATTGTACCGAAGTTAAAGTTCCCACCCCAAGATGTTGGCGCTGTCCAAGCTGTTGTGGCAGACACTGTACCTGACACAGGGAATGTCGCATCATTGAACTTGTAAAAGTTTCCTTTGACGTAGTGGGATACTGCGTTATCGTTACCTTTATTAAGAACCGCTTCTGGGTAGAGGCTGATTGCATTTACCGTACTTGTAGGTTTGGTCATTTGCATTGTGTAGGTTTCTTCTGTACCACCGTTTTCAGCGATATTCAGTGCAAAGGTTCCATCAACAAAGTTATTAATACTTGCCTGCAGTCCACGGTACTGAAGTCCGCCTTGGTAGTTAATAGCGGAGTAGTTATAACCTAGACCCGTGTGAAGGGATTCGATTAGATACGCGCCCGCTGCATTCTTTGGCAGGAACGTTACACCACTAGAAGCCAAGTCATTAGCTCCTGTAAGTACGGAGGAGGCAGTTAAATACACATCATTAGTACCACTTGGTGCCTGAAGTACGTCAAATGCTGCGACACCTATATCGGTAGCAATGCTGACTTTCGCATCTGCAGCCTTGTAAAATGTTAAATCTGTAACATCGATGGGTGTGGCTGAAAGGTAAGTCCCTTCATAAGAACCTGCGGCTGATACGCCGGAGGAGTAGTATATTGTAGTTTCTAGGCGTGAGGTGGTTGTTGTAGTAGCCCCTGGAAGTCTTGCGGTAAGTAATCCACTAGTTCCACCAGCACCACTTGGTATATAACCAACATTTCCTTTCTGGGCATCGAATACATCGCCTACGCCAGCTGCAATCGCATTGTTCCAGTCAGTATCGCTCCAATCAGCGGCTGGAGTAGTTGGCATAAAGTTATCTTGAGTACCTGAGACGTAAGGACGTTCCCGGTATGCATAGGTTTGAGATGTTTCGCCATACTGCGCGCCAAGAGCATCAAATGTACGTGTGTCAAAACGATAAACTAAGTTATGGTTCATCTTATCAACAGCAACTCGCGTGTTGGGGCATACAGCTAACTTACCAGAACCTTTAGCTGTTGAAGCGTTGGTTGTAGCCGCGCGAACAAAATAAACTTGATTTGTTTTTTGTAGGATTTCTAAAGCACCGTAAATGCCTTGACCTCCAGTTACCAAGTCAGGTGTACCAAAGGTACGAAGTAAGTTTGCTGGGGATGTTAAAAGTGTTGCGGTGTCAGTTGGACCTTGGGACGCGAATCCTACAAGACCTACAATAGAAGGGCTTACGGTTGGAGCGTAATCAGATACGTCCTTTTCTATTGTGTATACACCTGGGGAAATGAAATTAGCCATAATTAAGTTTTATTTTTAGAGGATTTGAAGAAGCTGTCTCCGTTGAAGTTCCAAGCACAAATCAGTGATGGATTTCCTTGGGACAGAAATATTTTCGCCTGCTCGTAAACAGATGTGTTCGAACTGACGCCCTGACTTAAGTACAATCTCTAAATCTTGAGATGCTACGTTGATAATTGTTGCTGTTTTTGAAGTCATAATAAATTCCTCTTCCTATAGTATTTAGAGAGATACTCAAAGGAAAATGCTCTAATTAATTTATTTATGTTGCGTCAGGGGTGGAGGAGGTAGGGTACAAGGTTGCCGTCTCTGAAGCTGCTGGGTTTAGGTTGGGGAGATTAAGGGTTCCTTCAGGCTCTATAGCGAACTCATACTTCATAGCAACGATGTCTCCGTTAGACTGGATTTGGTATTGTCTAGCAGGCATATAAGTTTCAACTTCAAAAGTGACAGTTTTTCTGATGACTCTATCTTGTTTATCAGAAACACTTAACGTAGAGTTATCAGAGACCGCGGTGATAAATGCACACGCGTTCGTCATGAAATCAGTTTCCACTCTTAAATGCGGTCGGAATAATTGTAATACATACTCTAACAATTGATTCATATCTTCCACGTACCTTGTCCATAGGTTTAAGGTGTATGATATTTTTACTGCTTTGGGGGAAAGAGAAGCCACTCGTGTATGTCTTCGAGTTTCTTTGTTATGTACGGTCCAGTACTCTATATCGAAATCAGGGCGTCTACGTTCTACATCCTCTTTTGTATCGCTAATAGCTAACGTCATTAAAGGTAATGTTAAGTTTCTCGTTTTGAATAACATCGCAATAGCTCTTTCGTAATTAGCGTAGAATGCTGGTACCTGTGCGATTTTATTATCCGCGCCTAGTATTTGTCCTGTGCTTAGTAAACCGAGTAGTTCCTTGGAAGTGGCTCGGTAGAATTCTAAGCTTCTAAAATTTTTATTTTCTCTTTCGAAGAGTTGCTTTTTAATCGTAAATCTATTGGAGATACCTTTACCGTTATATTTAATGGATTTAGTCCCATCCGGCACATTGTGTGGATAGTTATCAAACGGTGGTCCAGATACAAGTACCATTAGTAAGTAGAGAAGCTTGCAGGTTCCTCAATCTCTTGAAGCAGTTGTTCTTCTAGGAGAGCCATTTCTCGTTCAGACTCCTGGATTAAGGATGCACCGTTTAAACGGGCTCCTCCTTGGGGAGAAGGTAAATCACTGTACTTACCTCGAATACCTCCAAGGATTCCCTTGCATATCGCTAACGTAAACCTTTGAATCCAAGAGATAAAGTAATGGTGCAAGGTATCTGAGTTTAGTGCTTTGTATTCAATCACTACATCCTGCGCGTCATTGTCTGAGGGCATTGGGGATATTACTAGGTATTTGTTGTTTACCACAGACATAGACCCGTCACGCCCTAGGATTTTTCGCATCTGTTTAAGATGCATCTTCATTAAAAGGAACTCACCTACAGAAAAGTCTTGAAACAGAAATTGGTCCTGGAAGTACTTAATAAAAAAGTCTTGTTCTAGTGACTGACCTCCCATAGGTATACTTAACAGAGTCTTCTTGTACGCAGCGTACTTAAAATTATTAACCATGTAAGAAGGTAACTCATACATGTTAATTCCCGCAGATGTGGAGAATGCTGCTAGTTGGGAACACCAGTCAGGCGCGTGGTAATCTAATTTACTAATCGCTTCGTCAATAGCAGTAAGTATTTGAAAATCTGCTAGTTCTACCCGGACTATAGGGTGTCCTAAGCGAGCCTTTACAAAATCATGTATGGTAGTGTAAAAGCGGTTAAACTCAACAGTATCACTGAAGAATCTACGGTTTAGGGAGTCGTACGGTATGTCTCCGGAGGGCGCTACAAAATTACTTCCTTTCGAGCCGTCTCCTTCTCTGACCGTATCGAACGGACCCCATACAAAGTTTGGTTTTCCTGGGAACTGTGCCATTATACTATTATATATGGAAGAAGCCCAGCTAAAAATAGCTGGGCTTCCTTTATTAATCTGCTAAGTATTATTAGTAAGCAGTGTTTGTGGTACCGCCACCAGCTTTCTGGAACGGAGTTGTTAAGTAACGACTATCTGCACCTACGATACGGATGATACGGTAGAAACGTGACGCCGGGTTAATTTGAGTAGTCGCATAACGAGTAATCAAACCTTTACGTGGCTGGAACGTCTCTGGGTCCGTGATTGTTGGTAGCATTTGGAGCGGGATGTACGGTGAGTACACAAATCCGGCATCCATAGGCGAAGAGCCTTTGTAACCAACCATCAATTCATCTTCAGGGTATAGAGGGTCGACGTAAACGTCGTAAGCACCCATCCACTTACCTTTGTATTCGATAGTAGCGCCTAGTGCGCCTGCTTCCTTAGAATCAATACCACCTTCTAGCTTTGCAGCAGACTGGAGCATAGCTGCCACCAAAGGTGAACATACAATCCAGTTACCAGCACCGCGTAGAGTTGTGCGATAAATATCTTGTGCAGCGAAGTTAACTACGGCAACCAAGTTGGCGTAAACCTCACCTACGTGACGAGGAGCAAGCCCGAGAGCTGTAGTTCCGAAGTCAACGAAGAACACGTTTGAACCGTTAGTTTCCCCTGGCATTACTGTTAAGCCGCCTGGGTTAGAGCCCGGTTGACCAGCATTTGCGTTAGCAGCTGCGGCGTTTCCAGCACGAGTACGACCGAAAGGCTGTTGGTAATCAAAAGAACCTTGAGCACCACCTTCTAGACTGTTGCCAAAGCTGTTTGCATTGCCTTGATTCCAGTTCTCACGACCAAATGTTGGACGGTCGCCGTTAGGCTGTACGGGCATATCATATGCCAACGAACGGATTGATTCAACCAATTCACGGTCAATCTCCAAAGCTACTTCTTTAGAAAGAAGCTCAGTCAATTCACGCTCTAGGTCCAAGTTGTGGTAAGCACGAAGGTCTTGTGAAGCTTCCAACGTCCATAGGGCGCGGAACTTACGAGTACGTGCTGTTACAGCTTGTTGTTCGATTGTAAAGTTAACTTCAGGGATAGCTGAAGCTGACAAACGCTCACCAGCTGACACAAAGTATTGAGCAGCGAGAAGGTTTTCATTCGGGAAGGCAGCAATCTTACCACCAGCAGTACCAGAACCCATTGTTGTCATAGCAGACAAACCAACACCTTCACCATCGGTGAAGCTTGAGTAACTGAAGTTACCTGAGGCTGCTTGACCAGCTTGAGAGTCCAAAGAACCGACGTTGTTTTGCGTTTGAGCGATGTTACCACCATATACCATACGGTACTTAGAGTAAACAACTTCGCCACGGGCAGTGCCATCAGCACCAACACCTGCACGGTTGTAACCTAGATAGAAAATCTGGGAGACAGGACCTTGCATAGGTTGTACGCCACAAATCTTGTTGGCGATTAGTTCCGGGAAAACCCGGCGAACGAGAGGGAAAGCGAACTTTTGGAAAGTACCGAGGTTACCCACAGTTGTTGCTTCTTCAAGAGTTCCATGGTCAGAAGCGTTCTCACTAAGAATGCTTTTGGCTTGGTTCTCCAAAAGAACGGCGGTCATCTGACGAGTAGATTCATCGGTGATTCCTTCCAGGATTGGCTCCCACTTCTCACAAAGGGACGTTGCAAATTTTTGATTTAACATAATATTAATTTAATACCTTATTTTGGCTAAGGTTAAGCACGTCTTCCGTTAAGAAGATGTTGTTAGCCGCTTCAGAAGAAGTACGACTCGAATCTGTTTCGTTAGTTATAACTACAGCACTTTCAGAAGATTTAAACGGAAGTTTAGAGCTTTCTGTCAGAGATTGGTTTGTTTCATTTAAACTCGATACTTTACTAGAAAGCATTGTGTTTTCGTGAAGAGATGTAGATAGCTTAAAGTTCAAAGCTTTTATACTCTCTTGCAGTTCCGCAATTTCAGACTGTTGCTTCGATACGGCAGAATCTACATCTTGTGATTCTACTTCAGCTGCAATCATTGCGCGGATGTTTTCATACATACGAAAACCACGAAGCACGTCATCGTCTGCTTCAAGTTCTTGTTTGGCTACATCCTTAAGGTCCTCTATTTTAGAGCGTAAAAAGCCACTTACTTTGGCTTCCATAAGCTTAGCTTCTTCCGTGACGCGTTCAGTAACCGCGCCTTCTACAAGACTAAGTACTTCTTGGAGACCGGTTTCTGATAAGCCGTCGGGGAGGAGTTCGGCGATTTGTTCGATTCTTTTATTCATGAAAATATTTCCTACTGTTTATATCTACTAGGTTTAGGGGAAAAAGGGTGTTATTTTTACTTTAAAACTTGCTTTAGGGCAGTTAAGTAAATTCTTTCCGATTCTAGATTGGTGTGGTAATCATCTAGAGAACGTTGGTTCTCCATTAGTTGTTTATGTTCCACGAGTGCGGGGAAGGCGTTTTGGCACGATGGGTCAGCAACCATATCCCAAGTAATCATTCGCAGATTATCTTGAACCATGTATGCATCTTCTTTCATATCGTGTTCTACACTGCCTGTAGCGCGAGAAGATATACCTATCCTAACCCCAGCCTTTACTAACTCTTGTAGTATTCGTCCAGAGGGGGTGTCGAGGAATTCGGCTTCTCCTATTAAGTTCTTACCTTCCATCTGTAAATCAGTAATTACATGAGATACGTTGGAGAGGTGTACTACTTCATCACTTGGATGGTCTAGCTCACCACAAAGGCGACGCTCAGCCAATAAAGGTTGAAGTTTTTGTACTTCTCGTTCTAGCAATTGTGTTGGGTAAATGCGACCATTTCCATTCTTACGTTCTGCTTCACTAAAGATACCGCGTACGCGCATATTTTTATTTTTTCCTTTAGATTCACTAAGGATTTGTAGGGGTTGAAAATCGTTGAAGTCTCGTAGTAACATTATGCTTTTAAGTATGATAGAAAATCAGAATGTGATTTTGCTTTTTGTTTGTGTTTTTTCTCCCTTTTCTTAGGAGCTTTTGATACGTTGGTATTACCAGGTAGTTTTGCTTGCTTAGGGTCTAACCCTTTTGCACTACCAGCGAAGTTAACACCGATACTTCCTGCTGTCGTAGCCTCTTGGATTTTTTCAATGATTCGTTTGGCTTCAGATAAAGTTTCTAAATCCTGAGCAGTTAGCTCTAGAGTTGTGGTAGGTGCTTTTGTAATTTCTACGGCTTCAGGGATAAAAGCTTCTTTTAGCTCTTGCACTTTAACGCCTGGGATAGCTTTTAAGAAACTGTTTCTTTGTGCATCAGACATTTCCGCTAACGTATCGTCGGGACTCATCGCTGGCATATGGGCTTGGTGACCTGTACTAGGGTCATGAGGATTCTTAGTAGGGTCCGTTAAAGCCCCACCCAGAATCTCATCAGCCATCTGAGCCATGGATTTACTCATTGTTACTTAGCAGCGTCTGCAGCTGCTTGTTTTTCCGCAGCAGCTTTTTCAGCAGCGGTTACTTTTTCCTTCTTATCGTGCTGCTTGAGAACATCATCGTTCTTGCTAAGCAAGTCCTCGTAATCGTCTTCTTCGTCTAGCTTCTTCTTTGCTTTTTTCTTACCTTTCTTTTTGAAGCTAAAGTCTTTGCCGTCATCTTCTTCGTTCTCGTCGCCTTTGCGAGCGCCAGTTTCGAAGTCTGGCTTATCGCCTTTCTTCTTCTTGTCAGCAGACTTATCACCTTTCTTCTTACCTTCAGATAGCTTGACATATGTCTTACCATCCATCTCATAAACATCACCTAGTGAGTATTCAGAGCTATCAAAAGTAACGTCATTGATGAAAAGGTCAGCATGAGATTCGTCTAGTTTAGCTGTTGTTTCGCCGTCGAGTTCTTCGGCTAATACAAACAGGTCACCTTCGATTTCAAACACTTCGTCAGTCATAGCAAAGAAAGAGCTGTCCCATTCGTAAAGAGCGGGTGCGTCCTGCTGAACATATTCGTTTGTGTCTACTTCTTCAGCTGGAGCTGCGATTTCTGCTTGGGGTTCTTGAGCAGTGTAGCCCAAAGATTCAAGGATGTTGGTGCGGACGGCTTCAGAAAGAGAGGCTTGACCGCAAGAGTTGGTTTCATTTATTAAGTATTTCATGAGTACAAGGAGGAAAATCTATTTCCCTCTAGTTATATCTAGTTATGCTATCCCTTAAGACCCCTTATTTTTACCTAGCAATTCTTCAATCTTCTTTAGGCGGGTGTCTTGTTCTTCATCTCTAGCGTCAATGTCTTTCTGTGAGACTGTGTTCCCGATGTCTGAGAACTTCATAACCCACTTTCTACCTCGCTTAGTTACAAGAGGTAGTAGAACAAAAAGGGCTGCGTACCACCAACCGAGTTGAAAAATTAAATTTTTTGTCTCATGTATAGTGCTTGCAGTAGTGCCGGGCGCAGGTTTTCCTGAGTTGGCAGCTGCTAAAGCTACTGCGTCGCTTACAGGAACATCCTCATTAGGGTATACCATTTGAGCGACAGCGACGCCTGTTGCACCACCTATAGCGGCAGTGCCAGGTCCGCCTAAGCTCCCTGCTGCAGCTCCAATCCCACCACCCACGATAGGGGCTAATGTGGTACAGCTGGAGATTAGCAGTAGAAAGCTTAGTAAAAACTTCATTCCGCGTCTGGAGTTTCCCCTTCGTCGGCGCCTATCACATATTCAACGGCATCAGTTACAACCTCTTGGGTGTAATCGACGACTTGGTTAGTCATAGCACATGAAAGCAGGAATACACCTGCGAGAGCTCCCATGACGAAAAAGAAAATAGATTTCCAGTTGCCAAGAATGAGAGTGTTGATATTGTTTAGAATTGTGTTCCACATAGTTTTATTATATAGTTTTTAAAAAATTAATAAGAGTATTATTACGTCGGAGGTGCAGAAGGAGGTATAAAGGTAACAATATTAGATACATCATTTAAGTACCCTTGTATTACTAAACTTGCCCCAGACCCGCCAGTTACACCGACTTTCCGGGTTTTAATGTACCCTCCTGAACCTGGGGTCTCCTCAGGAATAAGCCCGATTATCATCTGGTTGGTATCTTGTGACTCTATACTATCACCGGTGCTTCCTCGCGCTTGGGCGACGGTCATAGTACCGACGTTTCCTTGTGCTGAGATGTATGGCGAGTTTTGCCCATCGCCGCCGTCAGCATAAACCGAACCTCGAATTATGATATGTGTGGCGTCGGATGGAACTGCTGCTTCTAAGGTTGGGAAGTAATTAGTCCAACTGGTAGAGAGCGGGATGGTTTGTTGCCCAATTGATACTACTAGGCTGCCTTTGATATTTGCAAACGCGGATGATAGCTGGGCTCTAAGGACGTCAAGCTGTTCTTGGACATTTGCCCAAAGGGTGTTTCTATTAACCTCCTCCTCAAGCCGCATTTCTTGGTAAGAAGCCGTAACCACCGGATTCGAAACACTTGGGTTTACAGAAGCAGCTAGGGCTTGACGTTCAGCCAAGGTTAGTTCTGCTGTACGGAAGAACGGGCGTATGTCATATAGCCAAGTTGGGGGTATTGGATTATTTGGTTGGTGGGTATCATTAACGTAAACATATGCTATTGGTAAAAAGAAAGAAGCATTACGATTTCGCTGTGCCCATGCCTTTAGACCTTCGTTTAGGATGCCTTCCCGAATATCACTTCTAGAAAAACAAACATTTACAACGTCGTCTGGCATAGGATAAGTTCCTACCCTAGGGTCGGTCGTTAGGGTGCCATCTGGATTTTTTGTATTAACGTTCATCTGTGCCAGAGGCTGACCGATAGTTTGGTATCTTTCTCCTATGGTTATGCCTACTTCACGCTTTTGGTTATCTGTTACGGTACTTACTAAACCTGCACCTTTTACTACAGCTAGTTTGCATTGCCCATTCCCTATTGCGATATTTAATTCCTCAGCATTGCCAGGAATGAATGGGTCATCAAGGGCTCCATTTACTGTAGTAATACCTACAACGTCAATACGTCCTCGAGGCGCGTTAACAATATCAGGGCTTTTTACAGATTGAAAATCGCCTTCATTCCAACCGTCAATGCTAATGTTTCCGCCTGGAAAATTAAAGACAGCCATACGTCCTACTGAATACGCTGGGTTTTGTTCTCGCGCAGGAGGATTGGCTGTGTTATATGTCCAATCGGCATACAGCGGGTCTGGGTCTGGTATTGTAGGTTGGCTACCTATCTCTTCAGTGCCATTGTACACACCGTTCAATGTGGATGCGGGCGCGCCTTCACCTCCGGAGCTTCTTTGTACACGACCAATAAAACTTCCAGGGTTAACTGAGATAGTGCCTGGAATTCCATTATCAATAAAAGGTTTTAGTTCGAGTATACCATTTCGATTAACGGTAACTCCGACATCAGCTTGCTGCAACTCATCGATTTGAGTTTGTAGGCGTCTGTCATTCTTCAATAAATCTTGAAGGGGTAAGTTGTCGACCTTATAGTAATAAGGGTCGGACGGTAAGTAAAATCTGATGTCTTCTGAGATGCGTGCCATTATAGTAATCTATCCAAATCGAATAAGTTGAGGGAGCGAACTCCTACCCCGTAAGTGTATGTTGATGGTGCGTCACGACCCTCCCCTCCGGCTGCGCCGGATTGATAGGACCTGTAAATGGAGCACCCGTTAACTTTATCCTCCGACAAGTGTTTTACGTTTTGCCATACGTTAGAAGCGGTTTGGTCAAACCAGTTTCTCATGTATCCTTGCCAGTCCATGCTAAGAGGGGGCTGCGGGAATTCAGGTTGGGCTGTGGTGTTTATCCAGTTGTCATTATAGCCGCCAATGTTCATATTATAAGAACTAAAGCCTCCTATCCTTTGGCTCATAGTTGCTACACCTCTATCATACAAATTACTTGGGTGACCCCATCCAAATACTCGTAAAGCGGCGGACGTTTGGTACAGCCCTTGGACGTAATCAGAGTCTGTCCCTACTTTTCGTAGTTGGTCTGAGTTAGCCAAAGTACGTACGTTTTGCGTCCAATGAGTGTATCCTTGTCCGTTGATTTGGTCAACAAAAGAACCCCCTTTAGCAGCGTTTCCTTGGTAGGAACCATCTCCTCCGGTTGCAGTAGAGTTAGAAATAACACCACTTAAAGTACTTACATCGTAGTAACTCTTTAGGTCTCCTCTAGTTGAAAGTATTAGTCTATAAACTCCTGCGTTGTATGGGGCGTTCCCAAGAGCTCCGTAGGTGCTTCGTCGTCCTCCTCGTCCATAGTAGTCCAAGGAAACACCATTCCACCACTTACCAAAAGGACCGTGGTAGTTAGCGCCAACCACTGGGTATGTGGGGTCATCGCTTCCAAGACAATAGGTTTCTGGGTCAGCGTTATTAATCAAACAGTTTGCTGCGTGAATTCTAGAGGTGTCTGCTACATTCCAAATATGGATACGAGAGCCCATACAGTTTAAATTATTTTGTAGAGCGTTTAGCTGCTGCCCGTCGTCGGACGACCAGCCGTAGGTGGCGTGTCTGTACCCAGTGTCGGTTGAAGCGCCTATAGTTCCTGTTGAGCCTGGGTCGGTTGTTCCTGCGAAGATTTGGTTTTCGGAGCCACCTGGAATTGTTCTAAGTCCAAAGCCAACCGGGCTATAAAGGGAGCCTATCTTGAGTTTATTACTAACGTCGCCTACTAGGTTTGTAGTACCGTCGTCATGTAAGCGACCGGTTGCCCAGGTTCCACCCATACCGCCTCCGGTGTTGCCGCCAGGGATATCTCCGAAACCATCTGGGTCAACTTCACCCCCAGGAACGTCTACGAGTTCGCCGGGTGGAGGTTCTATTTCAGGAGGGGGACCGGTGTTGCCTCCGGTGTCCTCACCTTTTTCACAGCCGGTGCCATCTAAATTGTAAAATGCGCCCGACACGTTTTTAGGTAGGGTGTAGTGCTGCCAATTTACTAGGTTTGAGTCAATATAACTGTCTCCCACTGCGCGGACACACATACCGCCTGTTGTGGCGGCGTCGTGTTCTTGGTCAGGCAGAATGTAGTTGAAGTTAGGGTCTAAGGATTTACCTACACCTAACAAGCTTACCTCAGTGTATGCCGCCACGCCACTAGTGAATGCATTGGGGTAAAATTTAACGTGTCCTCCAGACGTACAATAAACAAATTGAGTGTTGGCGTTTTGTAAGTAGGGGCTTGCGTAGTCAGTTGCTAGAACATCTACAGAGTTTACAGCGATTGTAGCGGCAGGGTTTCCTACAACCTTACCACCTAACCCGTAAAATTGAATTCCAGAATTTTTATTTGCAACCAAGCATGCGCGTGTAGAATGTACTTCCAACGTGGTATGGTTTTTAGAAGACTGGAGGTTCATGGCATTGTTAAGCAATGTGTATCCAGACACATCTAGGATATTATCTGTACCTTCTAAGGTCGGAGGTTTGATAAGTAGTTGTGAACTGTCCTCAGCTAGAAAAGGGACTCCAAATCGAGATGATTTGGTGGGTCCTGTAATCTCAATTACGGAGTTATCGGTAGCCATAACACCATTACTAATCCAGCTTCTAAATTGTCTGGTGGTGTTGCCTAGGGGGAAGTAGTTATGTGTTGTTGTACACCCCGAAGTTCCTCGGAAAGCGAGGGTTGACCCATTAGATGCTATACCCACACGACCTTTACCTGCATCTAAAGAATTCACTGTATAGACAGAGTTAACTATCTCTGCGGTGGAGTTGTTAGTTGTAATAATGCCTGGTTTGTTTTGAATACGGAAAGGTGTCGCGCCGAAATGAGTAGCAGGTAATGCGGATGCATTGTCACCGTAATTGCGCGTCGCATCCCCACCTTTGTCTGTATACGACCAATCACATCCACCCCATTTACCGAAAAATTTAGGGATGTTGTTCATTCGGTGAGCACTTAAAGTTGAATTTTTACTTACTAAGATATTTTGGTTATTACTATCTACATGGAAGTTAGCCCGGTTTCTAATTCTCAGTTTTGCGGCGATAACAAGTTCTCCGCCCGTGACACCTCCCTGCATATTTTTAGTTAGCATTAATGCGGTGTACCTGTCCGGGCGTTTAGCAAACGTATTTAACTTGCGCCCATATACGAAAGTAGAGCTTTCTAACCTAATACCAAAATCTGAGTTGTGTGTAGAAGTGAGTTGAGGTATCCGTACTTGGCTACGGCTAACTTGTATACCATTACCTACGTTTAAGAAAGTATTAAGGCGCCCGTTAAATTCAAAGTCTGTACCTTCTAGGTAAATACCGTCTTCGTTACAATTTGCAACGTTAATGGTTGTAGTGTAAGTATCACCGCCTACGCCAGAACACTCAGTTAGGTCCATGCCTCGTGGCGATGAGTAGGTTCCAGGGAGTTGTTGGGAGCCTGCGTTAGGTAAGGCGGATACTTCATTGGCTGTTCCTCCTGTGAACCCTGCGACATCTGTTCCCCAGTTAATACCTCCTCGGATAGTACAGTTACGGAAATCCAGTCCCCGTCTAGACTTACCAAAGTAATTTAAATATTTTCTACTATCTCGGTAAGCGGTTTCATCCCACTGAATGTCTGAGTTTAAACCCATAAAACCTGCACCGTCTTGGAGGCGGGTGTTAGGGTTAAGCCCTGTTTTTGTGTAATTTCTCCAACCTACGCAATGTCCTGTAATTTTAACTCTGGAATTTTTTGCAGTGTAACCTGCTTTTACCGCAAACATTGCGGTAGTATTATCTAAAATAACCTCTGAATTTTCTATATCGAAACCGTATTCTTTTTGGTGGATATGACCTTGAGGTCCGTATGCATCATGTCCGCCATTAGAACCGTCAGTTAAAATATTACGAAGTATAATGGACCCTTGACAGTCTCTCAAGACTACATTGCTAAACCAGTTACCATACCCAAATAAGGTCGCTTGACCCATTGTGATTTGTGCCTCTCGTTTGTATAACAAGTCGTCATATTTAGTAGTTTGCTGCATTGCAGACGCTGTTGAGGAGCCCCAAAATGCCATGGCATCTCCTGCTGTAGCAGAGATAGACCGGTCTTGAAAAGCATTCCATGGGTGAAGCTGGAATAATCCGGGATTGGTGCCATTACCTAAATTGTCGTAGCTTGCGGTGCCGCTACCGATGTGGCAAGTGATGTTGCTGAATTGTCTATCCGTGTCTGGTCCTACTGTAGTAATAATATGTGCGTTAGTGTTCCAACTCTCTTGGTCAAAGAACTTTACTCCGCCACGTGTAGCGGATACATCGAGCATAAGAGAAGACGCGTCCAAAGAGTAAACCTCACTGATTAGTGGTGCGGCTCCAGCGGGGCTAGAGCTTACGTTTGTTACGGCACGTGCTGATGCGTCTACGTGTTGGAAGTAAGCTTGGTTTCTTACTTCTAGAATACCGTCGCCTTCACATGTAATGTTAGCTAACTCTAGTGTTCCTAGGTTTCCGTAAGTACATAGCTCAATTAGAACTGGAAATTTTAATCGTTTAGGTATACGCTCAACAATATCAGCAATGCTATCGTAAATACCTTTACTTTCGTCAACATTACCAGCTGAAGAAAGGGTGAAGGTTACTCCTTGAGGGTTTCCTCCTGGGTATCCTTGCGCCGCGTACAGTGTGTCTGTACGGTCCTCTAAGTTCCATAGAGGCATATTATCTTGTTCCCAGTTATAGAAAGAACTTGGGTCGTATTTGGGTACATTGGCTGCCCAGTTTAGAGGGATAGTGCCGATACCACCCTCGCTAGTAATTGTTTTGAAGCTTGTCATTAGAAATCAATAGTCCATCGTATGACTAAAATAAAGGAATCGGTTTTGTGGATTGGAGTGAAGTACCTATACGCACAAAGTAAGGAACCTTCTGGGGTTGTTCTGTAGGGGTTTTGGCAAAAGAGCCCTACCTCGTTTAGTATCGTCTCGTTTGCAGACTGCTCGTCTATAACCAACTGCCACATACATTTGGTATTTGTAATTCTCTTGATATAGGCATGGGGAACTCGCGCGAATGTTGTTGAACCTCCTGGAGCAGTCACTACCGACCCATTGGCTACAAGGTCATGCACATCAATATCAATCAGCCCATTTCCATACTGAGGTACGGTAAGGGCTAGTCCCAAATCACTTGTTGTGGAAACCTGCAAGTCTGTGGTTCCAGCAGTACCTATTTTAAAATAGGTAAGTTGGTACTCCTCTACGCTAGTAGTGGGGGGGGCATCGAACATTTCAGAAAGATTCGCGCCCATACCACTACAAATAACATTATCGTCTTCATAATGAAGCTCGCTTGTTCCATCCGGGAATTTTTTCCAGACTTCGAGGTGTCCTACTGGACTGTAGTTTTCGGTAAATTTCATCTTAGACAAAGGTTGTATCCCATATTATAGTAATATAATCTGTATTATTCCAATCAATTTGTAATCCCGGAGGAAACATTACTTTTTTATTGCTTAGATTGAATACAGGGTTCCTATCAGGATTATCTACTTTATATAGTCCTGCCCGTGACGTTGGTGAATATGGAACATCGGTGCCACTTATTTGGTAAGCGGTATTTAATTTTTCATATGTTTTTTTGTAATCAATGGTATGTAAACCCATTGAACCTATGCCACCCATATAGTAATCTAAGAAGTGCCAGTCGTCTTTAGTAAGCTTTAAAACATACCTTATAGTTTTAGGTGCGTAGAGGGTAGAAGGGGGTATCGTAAAGGAGGACGCAATGAATCCTGCACTTGCATCGTTTACATTTGTAGGGATGCGAAGGGGATTTTTATAAATATACCCATCACTATTAACAACTCCCATTTGGTTAAGTGTACCTGACACAAGACCCATTCCATGTGCCGCTAAGCCAAAGTCTATATCTTGGTTGCGAGTACCAAATGTGCCAGAGCCAAAGAATAGTCCTGCGGAGGGTAGGTATGCGCCCATAGTAATCGCTTGCTCTAAAGTTAATTCCCCTGTGGGAGAAGGAGCCATAGGATTATTTATTTCTAAAGTTGAACTTACTCCGTTAGCATATATTATTGAGCTGTAATCAAAGTAATTAATTCTATTAAGGAATTGACCTAACTCCCCTGGGGTTTTAGCTCCTGTTGCTGGCTGAAGAGTATGGTCACTAGGTTGCGGGAATTCCGGGAATGCAAATGTTTCCCCTGATACCCTAAAGGTGTCGTGCCCTTGTTCCTTCCAAGAGTAGGTTTTAAATGATTTTATATTGATTGAAGCATTAGTGCTATACAGCATTGGGAATTCTAACGTGGCAATTATCTTTGTAGTTGGTCCAAAGGTTGGGGCTTTAAACACAGGAGAAAGGAAATGCGTATAATCAATAACATCGCAAGCTGCGCTTACAGAGCCCACGTTGTTGTTGTTTGCGCTGGCTGCTAGTTGAATCCCACTAAGCCAAGTAGCCCCTTGAGTGTTGATTGATGCAGGGTTGCCAGCAGGTTCCCAGTTTCCTGCTGCGAAGCGGTAAACATAAGTGTTACCGTTATGCATTGCATATAACCTCATTTCAGCTCTAGGAGGGTTCAGTATTAAATCGTCATACTCAGTGTAATTTGCATCCCACCCCACAGCCATGTACTCAGTTCCTGAAATGCCATAGTCTTGCAGTATGAAATTGCTAATAACTTGGGGTCTATGAGTATTAGCGTTGAATCCCGAGACGCCTAGAGTAGGGACTACAGCTGTATTAGGTACTACGCTATTTGGGTAAAGTCCTGCGGGCGTGAACACGTTTGCTTCCCATTGCTTGTATGTTGAGCCCCAAGCTGTTGGTGTTGCTACGTTTGCAAGTATTCCGTTGTTAAGAGATTTTACTACAGTACCATCGCTGTATTTGGAGATGTGTGTATCTGCGTAAGGTTCACTTGTGAAGACGCCAGCGTCTCTTTGCCATAAATCGTTTCCTGTATTTGCTACTAGAGCTGAGTCATTAAGAGCGACATCAAACAATGTGTATTCTCCTCCGGAGGAATCCATAATATTTAACTGGTACTGGGTATCACGGTCCAAACCGTTAAGCGCCATATTGGATATCATTTGGGGTGTAGTGGCTATAAAGCTACGAGTTGATGCGGCTCGACTACTGTTAACTTCCAGTTTAGCATATTTATAAAAAGGTGCCCATGTCTGATTTTCAAAGTCATAGTACTTTTCAAGTGAAGGAGCTAATCCTGGGTTGAGAGCTGGTCCTCGCAAGCTTACATTCTTAACCATTACACTGCCGCCCTGGCGGTTAGGTTCACCTTCGGCGACAGGGTCAGCCCCTATTATCATCGCGCCTACGCGGTACCGACCAATTAAAGGACCGTCCGTCATGTTATCTGTTCGTTGGGTGTTTATAGGTATACCTACGCCATCGTTCATTTGAATAAATTTATCGTACTCAAATGAAGTGTAGGAACCCTTGGACGATGGTAGTGGTAACATATAGGTCTTTGTGTCTGCTCTATTGTATCCATTTCCATTAAATCTTTCTGGGGAAACTTCGGTGTCAAACCTACCTGCACTCCAATCGAAATACATTTTAGGGTATGTAGGATTGCCTGTTAGTGCACTCAATACAAAATGAGCGCCCTCACCTAGAGTATTATCTTCCTCGGTCGTAATATCCATAGAAAGTCTATACCTACCTCGATTGATAGGGATATCCTCTTCACCGACTCTAGCGTCAGCGCCACCGAAGGTATACTCCGCTACCTTTACACCCCAATCCGTAGCCTTCGCGAGGGGGCTGGTCATTTGGTAAGAGAAATCCGGTATCGCTAACCGGTTAACTGGCGCGCCGTTGTAGCCGATTGTAGTGTCGTTGTACGGAGAGAAGTTTCCTGGCAGGTCTCTGTTAAATGATGTTGGTAAAGCGGGGTCTAGGTTTGGATTCTGTGTAAAATAGCTTCCAAAAATATTATAGGAATCATGAATTCTACCTTCTTTCTCTCCTCGCGACTTCGCTTTAAGCGACACTACAAAGGATGGGTCGGTTAAATCTTTCGTACTTCCTTTTAAGGAAAGGCGGTAGGATTTGGTTGGTTCTAAACCAACTATATTCTGCACTAACTGATTAACAGGAAGGTTTGGGGCAGCGGTGTAAATAGCAGTGCGTATCTCTGCCGCTTCGGTTGAAGTGGGGTCGTATCGTTGTGAGCTAAAGCTTAGTGATGAGAATATTGCGCCGGGGGTAACTTTTGACCATGAGCCTGAGCTTAACCCCCATGAGGAATAGCGGGATTCATAGTTTGTAGCACTGTCTCCTTTGTTGTAAGAGTAAACTCTCCATTCCCCTAAAGGACCAAAAGCAAAATCTTTTATTGCGTAGTAGCAGAAACCTTTAGTTCCATCCGACCGACCGGTCCCTTTTACCTCTATAGTGTACCCAGTTCCTATAGCTATAGGTGGTAGCATAACAGGTACGCTAAATTGAGTCCATGTGTTTTTGGTGTCGAAAGTAAATTTCTTAGACCCTCCACCTGCGATAAATATATCTGTTTCGTGGGTAGTGTCATCAGGGGAAAATGCGTAGGCATTACCTTGGGAATCTGTGAGGGTAACTTCTATATTTCCGCAGTCGGCAGCATCCGCTTCGCCGGACACCATTGCATTGAAATACAACATATAGGTGGCGTTGTTGTCCGCTTGCCCGCGAACCCCTTTCGCTATGTTTAAGGGTGATAAGGAAGACTCGTTAAAGAAGGAAAATAAATTACGGTCTGTGTATGGCGGAAGAAATCTTTGTGATATAGATGCGGCGCCGCTTGACGCTAAGTCTGATGAGGATGCATGGAGGAGGACTCCGTTAAAAACGGAGGAAAAAACTTTGTTTTGTTGCAAACCTTCCGTTAATGGTTGTACGTAACCAAGACCGGATGCGCTCTCTGCAAAGGTAGGGTTGTCCGAGAATTTTGCTAAGGGATTTACTTGACCCCATCCTATTATCCCCACTAAACCTCGTTCACGAGCCTTAACCACATTTTTTACTTCCGAATATGGGTGGGTCAGGTCATATGTGTGGTTGAAGTCACTATTCAAGAGGCGGCTTTGGTGTTTCAAGAAATTAGAGTTTTCTAAAATATAACTGCTGTCGTTCAATAACTCTAATTTTATAATATCAATATAAGGATTTATATAGTTTGCTTCCCATGGGGCAAACGTCCAGTCTTTATATTCAAGGGCTGGGAAACTATACTCTATAAAATACTGTCCGTTCTCGTTAAAGTCTTCCATGCGGGCATGACCTTCTAACTTAAATCGAAAGCTGTCAACACTATAATTCTCACGAAGTTTAATTACTTTTCTAGTTGTTTTTTCAGCGTCGGCATATAAAACAAACTGGTTTTGGGTAAAATCGTAATACTCATAAATTTGACCTAGGCGTCCTCTACCTATACGTACATCAAATGTTGCCTCAAAGGCTTTGCCATGTGTAAGGACATGGTACACTTCGCCCAAATTAATATCTACTTGCTGGGATATAATAGTGTGGACTTGCCCTTGCAGGACTTCGAATCTAGTAACCTCTTTTTCTCCTTCGGCAAACGGCGTAAGAGTTCTAGAGATGGGGTCTTTACCTGCGCTAGGAGTGGAGTCTTGTCGAAAGTTCCATGCGGAAAAATCTTCTAAAGTGCTGTCCTGGATAAGGTTAGCTTCATGGGACTGTTTCGACATCCATTGATTGTTTCCGATAGAGGAGTAACAGTCAATCATTTCAAAATGATTGTTAGGAGTCGTTGGGAGGTACTGGTATCGCTGCCCCGAAAGTTCCATAGAGCTAAAGAAGAAACGGGAGTTTCTGGCGTTATAGTAATACTCCGCGCTACCTAAACTCATTGCTTGTATTTGGTAACTAGATACTGAGCTTGCACCTACCTCCATAGCACTTCCCCCAAACGGGTTAGGTATGTAAGTCATTACGTCAGCTATAGTTTTTCTAACCCCATCAGTAACCATATTCCTACCTTTAAACAAGGTGGTGTCTTTGTCGCCGCAGCTTTGAATTATTTCTATATTACCTTTAATCATTACTAATGTTGTTTGTCTGTGAACCCGTAGTTTCCATCTGTTGAAGAGTGGCTTCCACCCCAATATTCTAAGTACTCACTTCTTGAGCCTCCAGAAGTATGGTATGTTCCTGAGGAGTCTCTGGCGTCTCGAGAGGATTTGCCATTCCCTAACTTGTTAAAGAAATCGAATGCGCCCCAAAATTCTTGTCTTTGTAAATCCTCAGCATACTTATTATAGACTTCATTTACTAAACTAATACTTTTTATTGTTACTCCGTTATATTCCCCAGTACGTTCAGGTTTAGCTACTTCAAGGTAGTACACTGATTGGTCATCGTGAACAGGACCGGCGGAAGCAAAGTAGCCATCCAAAGGTCCTTGGACAGATAAGGAGTGGTAACCTAAAGGGGTTCGGGTGTTATAAGTGTTAAACCTTATTTTGAAGTTCTCGTCCTCTTCTGTTTGGTATCCGCTTGCGTCAAGACGCTCCGCAGTTAAAGGGACTCGTAACCATTCATTGACGGGGGTAACAGTTTTTGTATCTTCCCATCTCCGGCTATTAAAGTTGAAGGACCATGAACGGCATAGAAAATCTTCATACCCATTACCTATAAAAGGCTTTTGCTCCACTACAACACGTATAAACACTTTTTCATTTACAGGCGTTTCCGCAGCTAGTTGTGCTACCTGAGAACGTAAGCTTAGTATATATTTAGAGTCAGGGAGTAACTTGTTTCCCACCACCCCAAGATTTTTAGGACTAGTACTCGCGGGAGATATTTCTTTAAATTGAACGTCCTTAATCCCGAAGATTACTTTTTCTGTCTGTGTTCCTTTTTGCATAGGAGTTATCCATAATTTATGGTTGTCAGATTTTTGAAATGTGGACGAGACTGTTATTACTCCACTATACGTTTTCCAATCTTTTCCTGAGTCGGCAGTGCTACTAAACAACGGGTTTACTTGGTTGGCGGAAAGATTACTTTCTCGGTTAATCCAGGTTCCACCAGTACCATCAGCTAAAATTTGCTTCCATTGCCCGCCTGCTCTATTATTAAATAAGCTGTATGTAAGTAAAGGGTCGCCTATACTATTAGAAGATGCATCAAGGGTAATAGCATACGTTCTTCCTGGTTCTAGGTATCTTAGGTTCGCAGGAGTAAATCTACTTTGTGGGTTAGAGTTAGTTACTAAAGAAGGGTTATTTATAAACCCAAGAATACTACTAGTACTTAACTTTCCTCCACCACTACAACTAAGTTTAACAAAATTCAAAGCGCTTGACTGGGTTACTATCAAGACAGCGGAAGCATTCAAATCAATAGTGGTGTCCGTAATTCGCTCTGCAGAAATGCGGTCTTCTCTATACTGGTCTACAAGCCCCCAAGCCGCTATAGAGGACGTGCTACGTTGCAGCAAAGTATCGTCTCGTGGCGGAAATTTAAATTTTCCATTGTAGGAGTAATTCATATTTCCGTCCAATGGGTACCGAACTCTTACAGTTTCTCTAGGATTTGTAGTTGTATGTCGTTGAATTAAAGTTATTCCTGAGGGACCGAGCTTCTCTATGTTGTACGTAGGATTTGTTGTAGAGTTGTACACAGCTAAGGAGTTTACGTTCGGTGCTACGGTATCCACCCCAGATAAAAGTGTGCCGTTTGAGAAGTATTCAGTAGCTGGGTCCTCAAAAAGGTCCATAGAATGGATATAGCTATTGTACGCATTTGCCTGTAAGATTCCTTCATCTAAAATTCCCACGCGTCCGTTAGCGGCTACATATACGGGGTCCTGTATGACAGCGGGAGTTGTGGCTACAGCGCTCCAAGAAGGGTGCGAGGCAGATACAGAAGTACCTCCTAGGGTGGGAAACGCAAGAGCGCTCGTATTAGTGGTAATCTTTCCGGGTATATTAAAAGCGTGGTTAAAGAGTATGGGACCAAACACGTGAGCGATTAAATTAAAACCACCTCCATACTTATCACCCACTTGCTGTCTGCCAGCGTATACAACATTCCTTAATTGGTTATTGAAAGTGGTGCGATTAGCAGTAAACAGAAGCATCATTCCTTGACCCCATTTAAAGTTAATGTAGCTCTCGTCAGTTTGTAATTGCCATCTGTTGTCCTCGGCGCCACGTCTTGCGAATATATCCGCTAATGTGTGTAATATTTGAGACCCGAAGGTGGCTCGTTGGGTGTTCCAACCAGACACATTGTTTTCTTCATCTGGAATAGCGCGTTGTGGGAAGTACCCGTTAACCGTATTGCCTTTGTACCCTGGAAAGTTAGGTATGTCCCCGCTTGAATTGTAATATGAGTACACTGAAGAAAGGCTACCGCTTGTGGTTACAAAGGCTTGTGAAGAGAAGTTAAATCCTTTTGGTAAGAATCCAGAAGCGTATAAATATCTTTCGGGGTCTGTCCCACTTGCCGTAAATAAATCGGTGTTGATTGGCTGGTTTAAGCCATCTCTTGTATACGCCCAGCCAATAAATTTATATTTATTACTCCTACGACGACCCGCATTTCGAGGGGCGTTCCCTACTTTTTTGTAACCTAAATCCGCTTGGCTTCCCCCTCCACTCCAAAAGTATGGAGCGCTGTAAAGTGTTGCGGATGGAACCCACCTACCATGTCGAGGGTCTTTTATATTAGGCTCTATCCCTGAGAAGATGCCTGTGCCGATGGTTCCAGGGAACGAGGAAGTAACAAAACTGCTGTTCCACTGGTCTCCATCAGTTTGTAAAGTTTGGATAACTTCAAGTTCAGAGTTATCGGCAATTCCCGACCACATAGGATAAATATCAGCCATTTCAAATCCAGCATATATTTTATTCAATACGTGGAACGGGCTGAATTGTCGGAAGATATCTATAATTGAGGGTAGCGCGTCTCTGCCTAGTTTAGTACCTGCTAAATTATGAAAGCCATCTACATTGAAATCTATAGATGAGGCTAAGAATTTACTATTAACAGTAGAAGCTTTAGAGTTCCACACATCAAATAAGGACATATTTTCTAGTTGTCCTTTCCTAATAATTCTTTGGTAATTATAAGGCAAGTTAAGGCTTGAGGTCATAAACTTAAAGGTTAAGTTTGCGCCCATACTAGCCATATTAAACATGTTACCTCCTCTTAATTCTGTGTGATTTGTTATATATCGGGAGAGGCTTTCGGCTGCACTAGAAGATACGTTAAGACCAAGATTTTCTACAGGTCGCATCATTAATGCGGAAAGGTCCCGTAGTACAGGTGCATCTATTAAAGTATTTTGATAGAAACGATGCTCCTCAAAAGGAGGTACAAATATTCTTTTGCCTCTGTGGAAGAACCCTGGAAATTTTACACCGGCACTTACTTGCGTGTTTATGATATCCGAATCTTTGAAGCTCTTAGAGTGAAACTTAATAAAATTATGTTTATCGTCTAAGTATTGAAGTATGTAATCTGTGAGGAATCTGGCATTGTTATCGAGGTCTGTCGAATCAAAGTTTACCATCCTCATGTTAATTCCTGAAGATGCTAATGACCTATTCCACTCCCTAAGCAACTTACCGTACGATTCCGGATTGCTTCCAAAATCGGTTTCGGTTTTAATAACATAATAAATCAGGTTAGGAACGTACGATTCGTACATCTCCTGAATACCCGAGGTGGTGTTATTGGCGTCCCAAAGACCTGAAGGTATTACCATTTGGACAGCCTGCGTTAAGGCTTGCCTTGTGCCCTTTGCTTTGTATAGGTAAATCGCTTGCTTAAGCTGCTCTCTCCATTTAGCAGGGTCCGTTGTAAAGAATGTCCACCCTAAGTAACGTCCGAGATATTGCAAAAATTCTTCAGGGCACTCATCAATGTCCAACAAAAACTGTACATCGCGGACGGTGTCTTTAACATCATAAAATGCATAAGCTAAAGCCTTTAACATTTTACCCATCGGACCAGCGTTCTCCATGCGCCTTACGTCAAGACCCAGCAGAGATGCATTTACAATATCCTTAAAGTATAGGGAGTTAGGGTCATCCTCATTTACCCATACATTAACCATCGTATCCAACGCGCTTACTAATTGCGAGCCTGATGCATAATAATTATCGGAGTAGACAGACGAAAGTTCGTTAAAAGGTGGTGGTAAATAGTTCTGTCTTATTTGTGACCACTTAGAACCTCCCCCCAAACAATTGTGTAAAATCCATCTCATGATAATGGATACACCTGTTGCCTCAGTTATATTTTTACCTAAGTAAATGTCATTTGTTATACTGCTTAGAAGTAAAGAGCTTGGGGCAAGAGAATTGTTGTCTACCACCTTACCACTAGTGTTCAACATATAAGCCCACCCTAATTTACTTAGTAATGCGTTTTGAACCGATGAGACTGAGGATACGGTCTGGTCTACTGTTGCGCTGTACCCAGAAACAAATCTTTCGGTTACAGAGTTTAATCGCGTGTGAGGTAACGCAGACGTAATTATAAAAGAGCTAAAATCTCTTACGTTTGTAAAATCTCTAAAGGATTTGCCTAAAGGGTTTAACACATGACGCTCATAATCATAAGGAGAGACCCTGCTCATCTTGTTAAAGGGCACAAAGTATGGGACAAAGCGTATACTAGAGTAGAATGTGCCTGCCGACCCGCCAAATGTGGATGATACGGGCATGTCGATTAAAGAGGACAGATTCTTGGCTGTATAAAGAAGTTTGGCTAGTACGTTATACTGTAAGTCTTCCTCTTCCCCATATAACTTATATTCAGTCTCATCATAGAATTCAGGAACTATACGCTTAATTACTTCTATGTAATTCGCTTTAAAATGCTGTTGCTCTGGTCCGCTGTCTGATGCCATTAAACTAGTTCTATTTTAAACTCAAAGTTGTTGAGTTGGATAATTTCGTTGAAATTTAAATATATATCGGAATCGATATTGTTAATCTTAAAGAATCTTACTTCAGGTACTTGTAACATAAAATTATTAAGGTCAGCTAAAGAAAGTACTTTACCAAATTCCAGGTTATCTACATTAAAGTATCTTAGCAACTCGTTTGCTGCCTTTTGTTTTATATTATCTGCATTTCGTCTATTGCTTTCATCAATATAAAGAGTTGCAACTAAATCCAATGTTCTAATCACTCCATCGGACACCACGATATCATCTGTAAGCATTTTATAGTTCTGGAAATAATCTAGCAGTTCCTTTTTGTATGCAACCGAGGCTCGTTCCAGTTGTGTGTCTGAAGCCTTAGCTAAAACAAACAGGTCGATAACGTTTGCGGCTGCACCGTTTTTACGTAAAGAAGCCATTGCTTTTGCGGTTTTTCCTGCGACGCCCACGAAGGAGTTTGCCAAGGCATTGTAATCCTCACCTGTAACAGCTCGGTATTGCGTTCTGAAGAAGTAGGGCGCGTAGCGTTTGGCGTGAGCCACAGTTTCGGCTGCGGTGCCGCCGGAACCTTTTGTACTATTTTCAATATTAGCATTAATATTGTCTACACCGTTTAACACAGTAACAGGAGAATTCAAAGAACCTCGGGCAATATCACCGTTGACGCCGCCGCCTGTGCGGTAGGTAACTATGTAATTAGCTCCTGGGCTAGGCATCCTTCCTCTAACCCCGTCCCCAAAGAAAAGGGTTGCAGTCATATCCTGGTTGTACTTTTTCTCAAACACAGGTGTGTTTCCTCCTGAGGCGACATAAAGATTAGAGATTTCGTTGTAATAAGTGCCTCCGCTTTCGGTAGACGAAACCCCTAGACTACCTTCGATAACTGGACCATTAGTAATGGTAATGACCTGGCGGTTGGCATCTTGCCCAAAAACCCCTGTTTGGGATTGAATAACACCCTCCAATAACATAAGGTTAGGTGCGTGTGCCATACTAACTGCATCACCTACAAAGTCTGTTTTAGGGATAAGGATATCTTTACTGAAGACGTTTAAAGTTCCGTTATCTTGCTGGCGCATAATTGAGTAAGTGAGGGGGGTGCCGCTCCGCTGGTTAACAATTTGAATGCGTCTGTTGTTTTGTGTTATGTAGATTCCACCGGCGTCAATCTCAGGGTATGTAATTGGCAGGGTTAGTTTGCCAGTCGCTTTAGAGGCGGTAGGTCCCTTCATAGCTACACCAATTAGTTCGAGGAGGCGCCCAAGATTACCCCTATCTTTAACCGTATCGACATACATTTCATTAGCCGTCATGTCCGCGCGTAAGGTGAGGGTAGTTCCCATATAAGCAAACATTTCCAGTAGCATCTGACCTAGGTCGGAGGCTGCGAAGTTATTGTAGTCAAGAGGGTACACCGCTCTAAGATAATTTTGTAGAGCTGCGCGGTAATCGTTAAAACCATTAAGATTGTAATCAATCAAGTCGGGTTTACGTTCATCAGGAATCTGTCCCAGTTTTAAGAAATCAGATTCTATTGTACCGTCAAACCCAGAGGTATTGTACAACCCCTGGAAAAATTTTGAGTAGTCTTGTGCCATATTATACTATTAAAGCCACTGATGCAGTGGTAAGTAAATCATTCTTTGTTGAGAGTATTAAACTGACAGTTAGGGAGTTTCTATCCTCATCAGGAATAATGTTAAGTTGGTGTACTACAACACGAGGTTCGTATGTTGCAATAGTTTGGGTTATTTGCCCTGTTAAAGTTTGGATTGTTGTGCTATCCATAGGTTCGAAAACGGATTTTCTAATATCTGTACCATAATCGGGTCTCATAACACGTGCGCCCCTGGAGGTCATTAGTAACTGGACGACTCCGTCCCGTAATGACCCCAAATTTTCATTTTGGGTGAGTACACCGCCAATACCCTCAAACTTCATAGGGAATGATACTCCTAGGATGTCTGTTCTATTTTCGGTTTTTTGGTATTGAAGGTTGTAAGTTACCATGAGTTTATGGGGTTAAGATATTTTTAAAGAATCCTTTTTGAGCATCAAAATTAAGTTTTGCCTCAGTAGTAGTTAGGGGCTTTCCATAAATCTTAAAACTACCAACAAAACCATCTAAACCACTTCGTGGGATTATGCGAGTAGTGGGACCGCTGGACCCCTTACTATTAGATAGGGGTGGATTGTGCTGTCCTTGTAAGTAAGTCTTACCGTCAATAGTAGTAGTTACTACGTCAGCTCCGGGATGAGTTTGTTGGTAAATATTATTGGTATTAGAGCCTAAGAAGCCCATTGGACGGTAATCAGCACCTTCTATGCTTGGGATGTTGTCTGTATACCCTCCACCAATAATCCAAGGTGTAAACACGGGAAAGGGGACCCGTGTAGGTGTTAAAGGTTCGTCATAAATATTAACCCCTAAAAAACTTTCTTTACTTGGCGCCGTGCCTCGTGTGGGGTCTGGTGGTAGGGGAGGGGTTTTCCCTATCTGAGCTGCAGTGGGCGTGACTGAGGTTCTAGGGTCTACTCCTAATACATCAACCAAAGAAGAGGTACTTAAAAGCTCCCCGTCCAGACACACCCTCACTTGGTTTGCTTCATAATCAAAAGCGACATTAAAGTGGAGGTAGGAGCTGCTTACATCGGCGATACCGGAACCGCTTCTGTTGAGGGTGGCGCTTGGGATAAACATTCCAATGGCAGATACTTGTGAGGGTGTGGGTGCGGTTACATCTCCCCATTTCTCTGCTAGGCACACGCTATGACCCCAGCTATTATTCGGGTTGCGTGTGTATGATTGATTTTGTCCTACTGTAGGAGCTATAAAGAATTCTAACCCACTTGTCACATAACTATTTTTGTGTTGAGGGCTTCCCTTGTCTCTCCACCCCATAACCATTCCTATAGTTTTACTTCCATCTGTAGCAGTATTTTCTAGGTTGTTGGGGTTAGATGTTACATATCGACCTGAATCAGGTCCGCTATTTTCATTTGCTAATACTAACCGGTAGCGATGTTCATCTGTCATATCCCGATGCACCCTAGGTATATATGACCAAAAATCAAAAGTTACGCCATCCATACTGTAAAATAAATTATCTAATACACGGCTTCCTTTGTTTGGTTGATTGTATGTCGCGTAATCCTTAGTAATATTCGGAAGCCTTGCGTAAGACCCTTTAACATTTGCCCAAACGGCGGACTCAGATAAATGCATATCATAAATAGTTCCGCCAAAGTAAGCAGTGCCCACCCCAGAAGGAAATATAAGGTTTGCGTTAGTTCCTACTAATTTAGCGTCCAATCTCGTGGAGCCTTCCGCTGCATTATTTAATGCATACAGAGTCCCTGAAGGTTGGGTTATTGCATCAGGGTCTAAGAAATTGTAACAAACTACCAATTCATCATCGACAATATCATCTGTTAAAGATTTGTAAAGCGGTTCTGAGGAGCTTAAACTTCGAGACCCTTTTCTTTTTACCCAATCACCTAACCCGATGGGGTCAACCGACAGATTCTTGCTGTACGTTTCGGGTGTGTTTGGTGCGACCACGTAACGCGCCTGGAACGGAGCTACTACAGTGTCTAAATCTTCTGAGAAAAGAGTTAGCTTTGTTTGGGTATCTAGGCTGATGTCAGACTCCTGGAGGTAGGAAAAATCATTTATGGGTATCCTTGGAATTTGTTTCCATTCACCTACTGCTGCCATAACTGTTTCTGCGTTGGGAACCACTGTAACCTTATTTGTTTTTTTATTCCAGGCTACTGTCGAAGGACCTTCATCAGTCTGTACCGATAGAAAAGTTAGAGATTTTAGTTTATCATTTAAATCTTTATACCTTAAATTGTATTCAAACGCTTTTCCTACAGGAGTGTGGTATTGAAAAAATAATCCTTCTCCTAAAGGGTGGTCTCTTTGAGTGAGAAAGAAATTATCCCGCCCGTATATGGCTGCTAAATCTAACTGCTTCCCCCTTTTCTTTATTTTATAATCATAGGTAGAAGCCACTCCAGCCAGCTGTGCTGTATATGACTGCACTAAAGCGTCTGCGTCACTGTAGTCGTTAGCTAGTAATTCTGTAATGTAACCGGAGACTTCGGTTATTTGAGAAATCTTATCATCGTTAAACTGTTGTAATACATCGTCATATTGATGATACGCTTCAGCTACTGGATTCCCTTTACCAACATCTGAGTCGATATGGAAAACCGTACCAAAATTTCCATAAGTATCATCTTCAGTAAACGTTAATCCTCGCCCACCTACGTTTGAAGCGTAATCTAGGTCCCAGGTCTTATCACTTCCTTCTTTGGGATTGACTGTAGGGACGTCTTGGGTTCGGGAGTTGTAATATAAACCGTCTTTAGATAAAATAAATTTGTTAGCTGCAGATATAGGTGGACCAAACTCTAAGTCGAATCTAGGCACTGGTTCGCCTATCCCAGAAAGTTGTAAAGCCACAACTGCTTTCCTTGCCTCTAATTCAGTAAGGGGGACTATTACTTGCGATATAACAAGGTCTCGGTACTCTGCAGCAGCGCGGTCTACGCTTTGCTGTACTTCAGGAGGCAGGTCTTCGGTATCGAGCGCTGCAAAGTTAACTTCTGGCTCAGGCTCGGTGCCTGCGGCTCTATTATTCAATCTTTCATTTACAACGGCTTGGTTTTTCTCCAGAAGTGCCATTAATATATTATACCCAGCGATGAGTCCTTTATATGCCATCAAAAGACCCATTACGTTTCCTGCGTACTTATTAACAAGTCCTACCGCATCACCCGCCAGGTCCGCCGCGTCGTTGTATAAACCTTCCATGGTTCCCTCGTCAGGAGGCTCAGCGACCGTCCCTGGGACGAATGGAGCATACCCCGCATCAGCTACGGTTTTCGCTCCGCCTGCGTCAGCGGCGACTGTGCCAGGGTCTCCCGTGTTTCCGGCGTTGCCGTTTACCTTGGCTTGTCCGTTGGCGCCAGTCTGAACATTGGATTTTCCTTCTAAAGCGTCAGCTTTAGTTTCTGTCGCTGCAATTTTATTCCCTAAAGCCGAAGCTTGTTGAACCATTAGGTTTCCGACTGCGATGAGGGATGCGGTACTCATCAACACTGCGCTTGCTTTTTTTAGTTCTATCATTTTCTTGTATTATTTAGGGGTGTTGTGGGTTATGGGGTGAATATAGCGAAGCTGGAACCTGTAGCGACTTCAGGAGTACTTGTTATTGCTACGGTAGATATTCCGGGAGTAGTAATAAGACCAGCGGTGTTTACTACAGTGGATACTGCAATAGCGGGTACCGTCGTTGTAACTCCTACACCCGTACCTGTTGAGGTTACGGCTAAGTTGTTTGTAGGTATATTAACGTTAACAACGTGTACGTGGTCCAGAAAGGGAGTACTTGCTAGGTTCATGTCTGAACCCTCGCCACCTGTAATGTTTATTTGGGGGGCATGAATAGTTATGCCTGAGTCCGATAGTATTATCTGAGAGCCTCCTACCTGAAGAATAATTTCTTTAGTGGCTGTTAAGTTAAGTGTGCCCTCCGCCCCGATACTACTTACGCCAATATGACTATTTAAACTAGCATTAGTTGATTCAATTGAAGCATCTCTTGCGGTTACGGGTATAGTTGAAGTAATATCCCCTTGCTTAGACGTTTGGGTAATGTTACCCTCAGTTTCTATTGCGACAGTTGGTGCGGTACTCTGTGTATAAATCGAAAGACCGTTATCATTCTCGTCCAACAGCTGTAGCGAGTTACCCCCTTTGTCAGCGGGAGCATCGCTTATAACCAACCTTTTCCCCAAGGCACTACGCATCACTATCTCATTTTGATTCCGTTGGCTTGTAACTTTCTTAGTCATTCTAAAAGAGTGTCCTGCAGGGTGTTGGAATACGTATGAATTCGGGAGATTATTATCTAAATAAATTACATCTTGATTAGGTACACCTGCCCCTACCGCGACCTTCGCGGACTGTCCTCTAGGGGGGGTGATTTCTGGGGTATGAAACTTGGTAACCTCCCTCCCCGTTTTTGCGTAGGGCTGTGTTATAAAGCTTTCAGGTATTACTTGAGTATCTGGGTATAAGCATCCCATCCAGACATTCTCTACTGGGGGGTTAGTTGATGGAATGTTCGCACACAACACAGTAGCCCCTATACCTGGAAGGGCGAAAAATCCGGCGCCGCCGCCGCCAACAGGAGAAACATAGGCACATGGCACTGGAAGGGGTCCAAAGATATCTGCGAGAACCAGTAACTGCCCTCCTTTAGTACTGTCTCCGCAACCCTTAACAGTACCGAACCCAAACGTAGGTGTAGTGGTTGTTTGCCCAAAGGTCGCTTCTCGTTGAGCTGGCGTTGTGGAGGTGCTGTTTTTTGAGCGTGCTATGACAGCGGCTTCGTCGGAGGGAGAGATATTAGACATTAGCAGGTATGGTTGCGGCAGGTATTTTTACAAGGGAGAGCTTGGTTATAAAACCTGAGGAAGGTTGTAGTTCGTGCTTAACACCCACGATGGCGTACACCCCCGAAAGCCAGTGAAGCCCTTGAGCTCCCGTAGGTGTCGACCCTCCTCGAGGGGTGCTTACAGAAAGCACAACTCTTCGAGCAAAAAACTCGGCTCCCATAACATCTATTTCTGGGATGCCTAAAGTGGCTACCTCTACTTGCCAGACTTCGTTTTGAGCATTTTGAACATAATTCATCTTTGCGTCCATAGAAGCTTTGTTTAATGACTCTAAATCATGGTGGAAGCTTGCCACGTCCAATTGGCGGTGTTGGTCCCAAGCGGGGGAAGAGTGCCCAGAATCAACATACTTTCCTAAGGGAGAGAAGTTGTATGTCTTAACAGGGAATAGCAAGTCTGTAAATTCTTTAGTTCCTAGAATACTAGCTACTTTACGAGCAGCTAAAGGGTTTTTAAACCCTGCTGCGGTAAGTTCATTATCCGAGTATTGGGTAACTAAAGTGGGAAAGACGTCCAAGTATTCTTTGTGAGTCTTATAGTCAATTGCGGTTATAGCTTTTATATCCGCGCGCTCTGTAAGAATTTCATCCCTTTCATCAAGCAACCCTTGAGCTTCGTCGGTACCCAAAGCGAGCGTAAGTTTATTTTTAATGGTCGATAGTTCTTCCGCATACTTATTCTCATGCATAAAAAGAACCATATCTCTAAGCATCTCGTTTGTTTCGGATTGGTCAGCGGTTTTAAAGAAAGACTTAAGGCTGTTAAATTGTTTGGTTGCATAGAATGATTTCGGTATATTAGAGAGAACTCTTATATCACCTGTAAATCTTAAATCAGTTACAATGGAATCTTTCTGACCGTATGTTAAGAAAATATAATTTTTAAGATGGGGTTCTGTCCTTGTTATCTCAGGAAAGGAATTAACTTTTGCCAGTAATTGTGTGGGAAAGGAGTCGGATATCCAACTGCTTCTACCAATGAAAAGTAGCATTGGTCTATCCATCATTAATATAAATTCATCCTCTGCTTGTAGGTTCCAAGAATAGAATAGACCTCCCGGGTCAAGCATCGCGAGGACTGTTTCGCTGGGCAAGTTGTTTAAGTCTACCTGTTGTACCACAAAAGGGTCTTTCTCTCCCATAACCAGTTTATTAATCCCTGTAATTAAATCGATAAGAACCCTCGTAATATGAGGAGTGGCAGAATTCCCCGTACCCAAAAATACGTCTACTGAGTGAGCGTAGCCTGCCTCAAAGTCGGTGGTAAGGGCGTCAAAGATGCCCTCGAAGTCGGTGTCTAGCGCAGCATCCATCACGCCCATTATCATTGCGTGGGCACCTGGTCCAAGAGATTCTCTTGCCTTTACAAGCACTTCGATTTGCATCTCTAAATATAACTTTTCGAGGGTTACAATGGTTTGAGATGAAGGGACGAGAGCTATTGTAGGGGTAACGGCGGATTCGTTAAACCTTGACCCATCCTTACGAAGGGCAGCAAAATTTTCTACATTATACTCGGCTGTAATACTAGAGTTAGGGAAGGGTCCGCCGTTAAAATGATTAAACGTTTTAGACTGTAAAACCCCTGGAGCCAATAAATCTAGTTGAATTTGTCCACCAAGCGGAGGAGGGTTAGGCGCTATCGTTAAATGCGCGTATTCGGGATTATACAAAAGATACCTCGGCTCCGAAGTCTGAGTAGCATTAAAATACGAGCCTTGGGACGTGCGCAAATTATTACGGGTTATAAGTACCGTAGGCATTAACTTAAACTCATCACTATTCATACCAAAGCTTTTAAAAGTAAGTAGGCTAGGCGCTAATTTTCGGAGGTCTAAAACAATTTGCTCAATGTCTTCAAAGGATAAATAATAACCGTTCAAATTTTTGTTTTCCGCTTCTATGTTCTCACCACCGACGTCACCTAACCTCGTCTCAATACGACCTCGCGTCATATAACCCCTTACAAACGGTGAACCCAGGTTCCTAGTCATTTCCCCTTGCATCAACACATCAGGGTTATAATTAATTAAACGGGGC
>Ga0209815_1000126_pt1 | contig 56406 bp, 56 predicted proteins | sample CoawatmetaG00DNA_FD_187507 | JGI IMG/M metagenome (GOLD analysis project Ga0209815, IMG submission 187507) | Marine microbial communities from the West Antarctic Peninsula - Coastal water metaG002-DNA (SPAdes) (version 2) | ecosystem: Environmental > Aquatic > Marine > Coastal ...
ATTTATGAGTTATAAAAAGTTAATAAGTTTAGTAAGTTCTTAATATTCTTAATTTAAGATATTTAAGTTCTTAATAAGTTTGGTAAATTCTTAATATTCTTAATCACTAAGTTAATAAGAACTTAATATACTTAAAGAGAGAACAATATATTATATTATAATTTATAATGACTGAAGAACATAATGACTACACAATTGCAGTATCTAATCAAAAAATTTATGAATTTTATAATAAAAACCCAAATGTAGACTTTGAAAACGTCAATTTATTATTAATAGATTTTATGGATTCAATATTCAACAATATGACAAATGACTTGAATAGTAATATTAATTCCCAATTGCTATCATTTATGAAGGATAATCAAAAGAAGATTGAGAACATTTCAACCTCATTGAATGCAGTGAATCATAATGTTACCAATCTTACTAATGATATTACTAATAATATGGCATTACAAATGAATAATATGAAAAAGGAGTATATCGATGATTTCTCGCAGATCATTAATACAAATTCATTGAGTAGTAATGAAAAAATTAGTTCTCTTATTGATAAAAGCAACTCTATTCTTGTAGATAAGACAACGTTGATATTGAATGATATTATTCCAAAGAATCAAGATACTCTTCAAACACAAATTAAAGAGAACCTCAAAGAACTTCATAATAGTATAACCAATGATACATATAAATTAACTGAAAATGTGAATAATAAAGACGCACAAACTGATTTTTTAAACAATATTGAGAACAAACTGAGTACGGTTATACAGAACATACAACAACCATTATATTCTACATTATCCGCATCAGAAGAACGACTATCTAATAGTATTAATAATATCAAGGAAACAACTCAAACATCAGTTAATACGCAAGACAAGTTATTTGGAGAACTTGAAGGGTTCTTGGGTAAATATAAATCATCTACACATAAGGGTAAGTTCGGAGAAGAACAATTATCATCTCTATTAAATAGCCTTTATACCAATGCTGAAATTACAAATACTACGGGCTTGAAAGCCGCTGGTGATTTTCTCGTAAAAAGAGTTGATAAACCCGACATCATGATTGAGAACAAAGAATATAATTGCAATATTCCAAAAGAAGAAATATCTAAGTTTATTCGTGATATTGAAGCTTTAAATGTGTCTGGAATTTTCATCTCACAGCACAGCGGAATCGCATTTAAACAGAACTTTCAAATTGATATCAATAACGGTAATATTCTAATATATATTCAGAATTGTGATTATGACCCCGAGAAAGTCCGGTTAGCATTTGACATCATTGATAATTTATCAAATAAATTGAAAGATATTAATATCAATGACGAGAACATTAACATTTCAAAAGACATTCTTGATGGTATAAACGATGATTATCGTTTATTTATTACGAATAAAGAAACTTTACATACTATCTTGCGAGATTTCAGTAAAAAAATGAATACCCAAATTGATGATTTGTCTATGCCTAATTTGGATAGGTATCTTGAACCCAAGTACGCATATGTTAAAGACAGAGTGTTTAAATGTGACTTATGTAATGATTTCGTGGGAAAAAATAAACAGGCATTATCTTCACACCAACGTGGATGTAAAAAAAAGTATGGTATTAATGTTGATACCACCCATAATTTGAATATTCAACTTAATACTAACTCTTCTTCTGATGGAGAGGCTTCTTTGTAAAGTTTTGAATATCTAAGTCCTTATAATATAAACTAAGGACAAATATAAAGATATATAATTATTATATATAATTATATGCCAAAGATTTGTAATTATCAAAATTGTAGAAAACGTGCGTCATATGGTGTAAACCGAAATGAACTTTTAAGATGTAAATTACATAAAGAAAATATGAAATTATCCAGTCTAATATGTCAATGTGGAACTACCAGACCTTACTTTAATGAACCAGGCAAAACTACACCTATATGCTGTTATTCGTGTAAGACAGATACTATGGTTAGTGTAGTATCTAATAAATGTCAATGTGGGAAACACCCCATTTTTAATGAACCTGGTGAAACGAAACCTATATGCTGTTCTTCTTGTAAAACTGGTACTATGATTAATGTTGCAAATAAAAGATGTCACTGTGGGAAATATCAACCATTATTTAATGAACCAGGTGAAACTAAACCTACTCGTTGTTCTTCTTGTAAAACCGATACTATGGTTAATGTAGTATCTAAAAGATGTAAATGTGGGAAACACCCAAGTTTTAATGAACCAGGCAAAACTACACCTATATGCTGTCATTCTTGTAAAACTGATACTATGGTTAGTGTATTAGTATCTAAAAGATGTCAATGTGGGAAACACCCAAGTTTTAATGAACCAGGCAAAACTACACCTATATGCTGTCATTCTTGTAAAACTGATACTATGGTTAATGTAGTATCTAAAAGATGTCAATGTGGGAAACACCCAAGTTTTAATGAACCAGGCAAAACTACACCTATATGCTGTCATTCTTGTAAAACTGATACTATGATTGATGTGATTAATAAAAAATGTCAATGTAGGAAATCTCAACCATTATTTAATGAACCCGGTGAAACGAAACCTATATGTTGTGTTTCTTGTAAAACTGATACTATGATTAATATAGTATCTAAAAGATGTCAATGTGGAAAATCTCAACCTACGTTTAATGAACCTGATGAAACGAAACCTACTCGTTGTTCTTCTTGTAAGACTGATACTATGATTGATATTCTAAATAAAAAATGTCAAGGAATTATAACAGATAATGGTATATGTCCGTTTGATAAACGAGGTAATAAAAAATATAAAAATTATTGCATTGAATGTTTCCGACGAAATTTTCCATTAGACCCATTAACATTCCAAATACGTTCCAAAACAAAAGAGATTGCGGTGCGTGATTATATCAACGCAAATTTTGAAGGATTTCAACATGATAAGATAATGACTACTTCTCATTGTGATTGCAGCATAAAACGACGCATAGACCATCGGTATTTAATTAATAATACATTACTTGTTATTGAAACCGATGAAAATCAACATAAAAGTTACGATAAAATGGACGAAGAAACGCGTTATGATGATTTATATATGGCGTTTTCTGGGAAATGGATATACATTCGCTTTAATCCGGATAAGTATATTAATAAAAAAGGAACACGCAAAAACCCTACAATTGCTAACAGATTATATGTGTTAAAAGACGAAATAGAGAAACAGATGAAACGTATAGAAAATGATGAAAATACAGAGTTAGTTGAACGTATTTACTTGTATTATGATGGATATGATTGAGAGGTTAAAGTTATATAAATAGATTTTTACTTATATTTATATAATGCTTACGTTTGATACAGTACAGAAAATCGGTTGGGAAATTGGTATACCATATACTGAATTTAATGGACGTAATGATTTACCAGATGATTCAAGCGATGGAACACAAACTACGTCGGGTAGAGCAAAGCTTACAGAAAGTAATAATGGGCGTCCACCTATGCTTATATTTACTGGTTTGGTACCTGGAATTCTACATCAGATGCATGGTGAAAATGATACAAGGTCTTTTTATGTTCTTAATCTTGATACAATAAAACCTACACAAAAATCATACTTTCAACAAGAACTTTCAATAGATTTGAAAAAAATTATTAAGGCTGAAATTAATACCAATTCTTCTGATGGAGAGGCTTCTTTGTAAAGTGTAGAAAATTAGGTCGTGGGTTAATCCTTCATACACTCGTCTATATATTATTGGTCCGTGGGTCTATGGATTTAAAGCTTTTTTCAAAATAATTATTGAATATATTTTACTATATTGAGAACATTGACACTATAATCATAAAAATGTATGTATTTTGATGATTTATTGATGTAATTCGTTTTACACTTTCAAATAGCGACGGAATTAAGATAAAATTTTGTTATCATATTATATAATATGGATATTGATAAGGGTGTTTTTGATAATAGCAATTACATTAAAGAATCCGATGACATAGATATTGCTGATAACACAGATATTGCTGAGGTAATAGAAAATATATATAGTTATGAATCAGTTAATGAGCTATTTCTGTATTTACAGAATATAAACTGGTCTGATTTATTTAAACTATTCCTACCATTGGATATAGATAATCGTGATAATCAAATTGCAGTTAATACTCAACAAATTACAGAAGCTATTCATAATGAATTTAGCAGGTATCAAGCAGAAACTAGCGGAAAACGTCCGGCTTCGTTAGCTAGTTATAATAAAAGTTTTTCTACCAGTTTTAAGTCCTCTATTATGAAATATTTAGAGGAACACGGTATAACATACAATAAAGCAAAAGAAGAAAGGGACAAAACTATTGATATTTTAAAAAGTAGGTTACGCGACCATATACAATCTAAACGAATAACCCCAGTTTTTTATGATATGAATATAAATGAATCTGACGAGCTACAAATTCAACTTCGATATACCGAACTTGGAGCATTAATTATGTGGAAAACTGAAATACCACACGATTTAAGTGCGTTAGACCCCAGCACATTATTATTAATCGATACCAAAACCAAACTCAATACTAAAAAATTAAGTAATATGCATGATGTAGATGGTAAACTAATAAAATACACTGAAAAGATTGCGTCTGAACTTTGTCTAGATATTTTAAACAATAAAGGTATTCCTCGATGCATTCAAAAACACGGTAAAACAGAACTACAAATTGGTCCAATTGAAGTGGGTCACGGTTTATTACCATCTATTTATAATGATGCTGAGGTTCGCTTAACTTCTGACGCAAATAATACGGGTAATGTTGAACTTAGCCAAGTTCGTAGCACTGGTTTGACTAATATAACTGGTAAAACTGTCTCTTTTTTGAATATGGATGCTGGCTCAGCCCCTACACAAATAGGATTTAAAGAATCAATTGAAGAACAAGAACAACTTAACAAATTAAAAGGAGATTCTAAAATGATGGGACTTAACAAACCGATTGATATAACTATATACAGTCCTAAAAATGTTATTATGCTTCATATTAGATCAAACCCAGATGATTTAACACAATATAATATAGAAATTTATTCAGAGAATGGGAAAACAGTTCATAAAAATAAACCAACTATAACTAATCTATCTATTGAAACAGTAATTAAAATTGTTAATTCAGTAGAAAAAGAATTTAAATTAAATGCAGCATTATTAAAGTCTCTTGGTGATCTTATTCCTTATCAAACCGTATGCTTACAATCCGCATTAAGAAATGATATTAAATCTGTAAACGTAATGGGATCTATCGATTATAGTATGATATTTCAATTATTGGGAAACGTTACTTATCTAAAAGACGGGAAGGATGTTACGTGTGAATTAAATCAACGTAGAATATTAACTGGGGTAAATATGGAAAATTCGAATGTATATTTCCCGTGGTCATCTACAGAACAACACGTATATCAATTATTGTTATACATATATGATGTATACTCAGATGATAGTAGTTTGGAAAAAGAGACATTTAAGAAACAAAAAACGATTGTATCTACAATATTGTATGATTATACGCACGAACATAATACACAAGTTAGTCTTAACTTTCTAATGAATCTATGTATTGCTGATTTAACTGAATGTGCGCAGGAAATAAACAAATTGCCTAATTCTAACAGGCTTATTCAAGCATTAGAGATGTCTATCAACCCACTTACTACCATTACTAATTTCAAATATGAAAATATTACCAAATACGCTCAAAATAGAGGTGAGGACGAACAATTTTCAGTAAATTTTGATAATTTAGATTACAGTTTAGCGTATATAATCGCACGACAGAGTATGTTACCATCACCAACCCCAAGTGTATTCGATAATATATCCAAGACACAAGACAAATCATCGGAAAATATCACCAAAAAGAGGAAATTCGGCAGCGGTGGAAAACGAAATAAAACAATACGAAAAATGTAGTTTCATATGATACTATATTATCAGACATAGAAAATTTAAACACTTTTCCCATAATGTATTGTATTTTGATGATTACACATTATACCAACTCTTCAGATGTGAGGCTTCTTTGTAGCAATAATTGAATACTCAATATTTGTCTCATTATAGTATATTAATACTAGGCACACTATGACCGGTTTAGTTAAAAAAACTGGAAAAAAAGACGTGTTTCATTTTTCACCAGATGGTAATTTCGCATTATTGATTAGCGATAAGAATAATACTATTGCAGGAGAAGATGTTCTCTTTATAAAACAAGATTATATTGAAAATATACGACCAGATAGCCCACTTTACCGTATGATACACGAAAGTGACAAATCTAAAGGTCAAATTAAAAAGGTTAACGATAACCCTCTAGATTACGGTTTAATAGGTTATAAATATTATAAGCAGCTAGTGTCAGTATCAGACAAATACACCGAGGCAAAAAATAACGCAAACAAAAGAAAAATCAATAAATTTCCACACCTCGAAAACGATTGCTTGGGTTTTGCTGAATGCTTATCTCGAGGGTTTACTCACATCCCACCAGATACAGCAGTATTACAATCAAAACATTTAACAGAATTAACAGATATTATTGGTTGTGACGACTATTCGCGCGATAATAAACCAATATTCGGCGAATGTGACGAAAAAAACATACAAATCGCTATGCAAACCGACACTAAGTATACAAATAATAATGCGGTACCGGAACAAGGGGAAACCTATGCGATTGTAACCATCAACCACGGAGACATCGAGACTACTCCTTTTCATGCAACTACTGTAATATACCAGACAACCGATGGCAAAACTAATATTACATTGGAGGCATTTGCCGAGACAAAAGACCAATATCCGCGATTTAAACTGTATACCACGGATCCGGATAGTGAAGATACATTTCATAATAATTGGATGAAAGATACAGCCCCCGGAGGTTTTAACAAAAACCCAGAACTACCGAAAATAACTATTGTTTTGAAAGATAAACAACCCATCAGAGAAGATGATGATATATACGTGAATTCAAACAAAATTGCAGGTGGGAAATCAAAGAAAAATAAAAACTCAAAAAAACTTAAAAAAACAAAGAAAAATGTAAATAACAGACCCAAAAAGAGCAGGCAATCAAAAATCTAAAAATTGAAAAACTTTGCGTCTATCTACTATTACTAACATAACAAAATAATACTAATACATTAGTAACAAGCAATCAAAATGGAACAAGTAGAACAGATTAAGAAAATCGCAATTGAATCCGGTAACAACTGGTTTATACAACACGATATTACCCAAATTGCGTTGATAGATTTCAAAGTAAAAGCCGAATGGGAAGGCATCTGGAAAGATGAAGGTGTCAATGCGGATGAAGTTACGTGTTCGTGTAATACAAATACAAAAGATGTTTGTTATTACTGCGAGATAGAAACTGACCGACACCTACAAATCGAGGAGTTAAAATTATCTAAATCGCGAAATGGCATTTATGATTTTGAAAAAGATGAATATACTAAAACACGTTGGATTACACACGTTATTGATGGCAAAATCCAAGGGTTTATGTTAATAAAATGCTGTGGTGGAATATTTAAACATAAAGAATTTACTCACGAGTTATATTTTGCGTGTGTAAACCCAAAATATAGACAAATTGGTATATTACAAGATATGGTGAATAAAATCCCCAAAGGATGGAACATCTGGTTGGAAGCAACCAGCAATGAAATTCAAAATGTCGAAACCATATGGCAAAAGTGTAACTTCTCATATTATGGAAGAATAGAAGGACGTATAGATACTACACAACTGATTTACCAAAAAATGCGCATAGATTAGGTATATCGACCTTATTACGTTCACAAATAAAAAATACTGTATATAGTATTTTTTATTGGGTTTACCCTACACGTTGCTCTAAATACTATTTATCATTTCATTTATACCACCGCGTTGTGTATTTTCTATTTGAAATTCGTTACAATGCAAATTTTTAGATTTGGATGTTCTATAATTGAAAATATGCTCTACCTCTCCCGTATATGAATAACCAATAACATTTTTATGTATATCATCTATATCAGTATTAAAAATATTTAAAAATTGTGTATAGTGACATCCAACCATTTCACACCTGATTCTGTTATTTTGGGTCAAACTATCGTACTCGTTTAAATTAAACTCGAGTAGATAATCTTCTAATGTTGGAATAAAATATCGTCCAGTTACCTTTATAATAAAATTGGATGAATGTATCAAGTTGGAGTTATTAAAAGCGTAATTTATTGAAAACAGTTCACTGTCTCCTTTAGAGTTATTATTTTTTAGATATTGTGCTTTTTCTTCTGTATTCTCATTAAACGTTATAATTTCAAATCGGTCCTTATATTTTTCCGTTTCTGCGTATAACTCTTCAAACTTATATCCACTATTTTCAATTACAATTATGTTAAAGGTTGTATTATTTAACCACTGTAAAATCGATTTTATGTATACATTTGTTCTTTCAGTTGGAGACGTTTGAATCAGATGCGATTTCCCAAGATTTACATTAACCGTACACGTTAATATTATAGTAATTTGATTTTCGTTAATAAAGTTGGGTGTAATACATTTATTGATTATATCGGTTAATAATGGATTCTCACGTATTCTTATCATCTTTTCCTCACTTATAGAATATATAAAGCTCGTTAATTCATTATAAATATCTTCCCAACTATGATTTTCAATATTTTTTACAACGTCTATACAATGCTGTTTATATAGAGATTCATCTAATAAATATGTTTCCATAGCATCCGCAACGTCTTTATAATAAACTGTTCTTGCCTCTCCATTACACGATTGTATAACTACAGGATAAACGTAATAATCGTTAGTATCTACTTTGATAGAACCATATGGTACCGATTCCACAATTCCTCCCCAATTTGGGATAATTTGAGGAACTCCTAACGCAGATTGTTCGAATGGTATTAATCCAAAGGATTCTCCAGTAGATGTAGTAATTCCTACATCAGCCGCATTGTAAATATTCGTTAATTCTTGGTCGTTTTTATTGGAATCTCCAATATTATTCGAACAAAAGTAAATATATTTTTCTATATTTTTTATATTGTTCTCTTTACACAATCGTATATATAGTTCTTTTAAGTTCCAACCCATGTCAACCAATCCACAATTAAACATGAGTAACACTTTTTTATCTGCGTGTTTAGTTAACAAATGAACGAACGCACGAATAATAATGTCTAATCTTTTTCGTGGTTGATTTTTACTACCCGAAAAAAATACAAAAGTATCTTCAGGTATATTCATTCTTTGTTTAGCAATGGATTTGTCATTTTTTTTAATGTTATTCGCATAGCCGTGAGATAGACGATATGATTTTAACAAGGAACCATTATTATTGAATTCATCTATAGTAAATTGTGCCATTGCTAATAATCCACTGCATATTTTATTATACAACAATATTTCAGTTTCAGGAACGCCGGTATATTCGGTACAAACATATGGCAAAATCATACATTCTTTATCTATGGTTGCGTTATTATGTATAGACATTAGCCAGCCATGAACAATACTAGAATCATTCAGTAAAATAATAATTTTCGGGTTTACCACATTTATTACATTCGGTAATTTATTAAAACCAAAATTTGTTCCATCTTGTGAATCTATCATATAATATTCATCTGACGGTCCATTACACGCTATCGCATATTGAACAACCTTATAATCACGGTATAAATACGGGAATAATTCTTTTGCAACTCTTCCATAACCAGACTTTGAACGATAATCATCACCAACCCAAAGTAAAATCGGTTTTTCGATAATGGGTTCTTGCGAAGTAATTAACGAATCCATAATATATGTTTGTGTATCAATTATATAAACATATATTATGTACTATTTATATTAATATGGAATCTAATAATATATTCATTGACGAATTCATAAATAGTAAACAAAACAAGGAAAACCCTAACATTTCACTAACACAAAATAAGTATGTTCGTTTATCCGAGAATATTATTGATATCAATCCTGTCCCTATTTTTGTAAAACCTAAAATTTCCAATGATATAGAGATTAATAATGAATTTAATATCATTGCTGCAGGAATAGATGAAAGAAACTTGTATGTTAATAAGAATCAAGACCCAAATAAAGAATCTGGTATTTTTACATCTCAAAATGCTTATGTTCCAGAGAATAATATATTGAATACGGATAACATGTATATTAAGTTAATGACTAATCAAATCATAAGTGGAATTTCAGAGATTATTTATACATTGTATAATTACGGAGGAGAGTTTAAATATAATATAAATAATTCTTGGATTCAAAAATACAAGAGTGGTACTTTTTTAAGTCCACATAATCACTTGACATCATCTAGTAATACCAATATTAAGACATTTAGTGTTGCATATTATATTGACGATGGTGACCCAGATGTGACTCAAACTTATTCCGGTTGCATATCTTTTATTTATAATAATAACTTAACCCATTTACGACCTAAAAGTGGTACTTTACTCATATGGGAAGACAATTTAATTCATTTGGTAAATCCATTTTTCAGCAAATCCGACAAGGAACGTTTTATGTTATCAACTAACATTTCCGTAGAATTTTAATTTATTGTTATTTTTATTATGGTTCTATTGTAACGAACAAACACACTCTAAAAAAAAGTCACTGTATTATATACGATACACAATGAGTATTTGTAATAATCAATTATTACAAGTTAAGTTAGACAATGAATATATACAAAACTGGACTCCACTAGAGTGTGATGGTAAAAACCCTAGAAACTGTGGAGCATCAGCATTAGCGTTAGCCAAAATTATACCAACAGATTTAGCTCAATTAATCAGCCAAGATACAGAAATATCTGGTATAAACGAAATTGAGATGTTAGGAATTATTAATAAAGAACACGCATTAGAGGCTAAATATGGATTAATATACTCTCATATAAACAAGGTTCAAGAAATATTTAAAGAATTAGAACCGGGTAATGGCACGATTGTCTTGTTCATACGTCCCAATGGCACCGGGCACATAGTAATTTTATCAAAAGATACTGACAATAAAATATATATATTAGAAGCACAATATTTACAAACGTATACGGAATCTCATATATCACAGTATATACACAATGGATCATATAATTCTTTTTTTGTATTTTGTAAGACAACTGAAGTGAACAAACGTATATTTTATACAATTTTTCAAAGTATATTGGGTAAACGAAAACTGGATAAATCAGAACTTTATCTCGATGATTTAAAAGTAGTGAATACAAAAAAAACAAGACGCAATACACATTATAATGATAACAAAATGGATGTAGTTACTGATGATAATGATATGATGGATGTAGTTACTGATGATAATGATAACACGGTTACTGGTAGTGGTAAAAAATCAAAGAAAACGAAGAAAACGAAAAAGTCTAAAAAGGGTAAAAACTCAAGAAATAATAGAAAAAAATAAGATACAGCTTAAAAATATTTGGGTCTAATCCATACAATTCGTTCCATCCTCATAACAAGGTTTGTTATGTAACGTCCAATTACCGGGTATAGCAAATGCACACGTCTTTTCAATACCTAATTGATTTTCACCTAACACTAAACGCATAAATCCGAGTTCCCCCCAATATGACCCCCACGAGTTACGGATTATCCAATACTGTTTATCAATGCTGGCATCATACCCCCATCCAACTACTGAAATAATATGATTTATTGTCTTTAATTTTTTAGGAACATCGAGAACACCACCATCGTAATCATCTATTTCAGCCGCGTTAATACCACACGCAATGGGTCCATTCTTATATATTTCAGCCATCATATTATCACTACCGCGAACCGCTCCATAACTCGATACAGTAGCGTTTGGGTAATGTAAAATAGGGTTGCATACTCCCCCTCGGTTACTAAATGTATCACACGTTCGGCAAATATTTGTTGGAGTACAAATAAAATCTTGTTTGTTTTTACATGCTTCCTCGTTTGAGTCGGAACTACATGCTTGATATACCATACAATCCTCATATGGAATAGAACCATACTCGTGAATAGCCTTATATGTAGCTAAGTGGTCTCCTCCATTGCAACTACCACCCATTTGACAATTCAATATGAATTGAATGCTTAAATTTATATCAGGCCACGCCGCTTTTCGCATTATCTTTATTCTATCTGCTAAAGAGCTAACACTACCGTGCGCCCAGCAGCTGCCGCAATATACGGGTATGTGCTGATTCAAGCTTTTCGTTAAATAATTCACACCATCTACATTAGACCATGTAAATGATTGAGGCAATTCGGTATCCATACTATGCATTACTTGGTATGCCTCCAGAACAACTGTAGGCACATATTCATTCATTCTGGCACTAACGCCAGCTATAAGAAACAAAAACGATAAAAACATTTTATATATACAATATATTTTTATCTAACAATATAGTAGATTCATGGAAGAACCCACAAACATATTTCACAAAATATTTGAAATTATGGACCATTACGAGAATATATTAGATAATAGTTCATATGAAGGCGATGATAAATATACTGAAAAAGACGATTTCTTCGCTTTCTTATTTAAAAATATGAAGAAACAAGAAGCCACACCCAAAAAAAAACCCGAAACCAATGATGAAGAAAAACCAGAAACTAAGGATGAGGAAAAACCAGAAACTAAGGATGAGGAAAAACCAGAAATAGACCCCAATAAGGAACTTGAGTCTGAAACCGCACGGAAAGTTGATATAAATCCAGTTATTAAAGCATATGTTAGAAAATGTTATAAAAAAATTATTTTAAAATGCCATCCAGATAAAAATAAATCAATCCATAACGCAGACACATTATTTATTAAATGTCATAACTATTATGATAATGGGTTTTTGATTGGATTACTATATATTTTTTACTTATACAAGATTTTACCTCCTGCTCCATTAAATAATACATCTCCAACTGAACTTGATGATGACTCAAGTATCCTCATAGACCAAATTTTTAAGGAAATACGGATGATACAAGACAAACTTACACAATTTGATTCTCATATGGAAAAACATACTTAATACTCTCTTTATATTCAAATAATTATATATATAACGAATAAAAACACGAAAAAGAAATGGCTGAGAATTTTGAAAATGGACATAAAATAAATGTCCAAAAACGTTTTTGTCGAGATAGAATTATATTTGGACTTGTTGGAAATACCAATTTACACCATAATGCTGATATTTTCATTTTTTATAGTAAAAATGTGTTACCATAAAAAATTAAGTATATTACGCGTATAATGATTTAGAAACTTTTATGTTACTACTTTATAGCAACTTGTTAACATTTAGTAAACAATATGATAACTGATAAATTGCCTGTAGTAAATTCTAAATTTTTTTGTTCTAAGTGTGACTATTATACTAACAAAACAAGTAGTTATAATAAGCACTTAACCACGCGCAAGCACCACGAGGCAACTAACGACAATGTTGCTACTGATACATTTGAATGTAACATATGTAATAAAGTATATAAATCACGGGTAGGATTATGGAAACACAAAAAGGTATGTAAAGAAACAACTGATACGTCATCTACACCAAACAATATGTCAACTGTAATTGATAATCCAACAATAGTCATAGAGTTATTGAAGCAGAATCAAGAATTCAAGGACCTTATATTAGAAGAACGTCGCGAATTTCAAAAGATAATTACCGACCAAAGCGCAAAGATGATGGAACTGGCGGGAAATATGGGTGGGAATAATCACCACAATACGACCACTACGAACAATAATAATAAGTTCAACTTGAATGTGTTCCTCAACGAACAATGTAAAGATGCTATGACATTGAAGGATTTCGTTAAGAATATTGAAATCTCAATGGAAGAATTCATAGAAACTGGAGAACACGGATTTGTTGATGGATTATCTCAAGTATTAATCCAACGAATCAATGATATGGATATTCACGACCGTCCTTTTCATTGTACGGACCTCAAGCGAGAGACAGTATATATCAAAGATGCCGAAAAATGGGAAAAAGACGAAAATAAAGAAAAATTACGCAAGGCAGTTAAAGGGGTAGCCTATAAAAACGAACGAATGCGCCCAGTTTGGTATGCCGAAACCCCTAATTCGGACGTTCTTGGTTCGGAAAACGGTGAGAAATTCTTCAAATACTCAGCGGCTGCGTTAGGTGGATATGGAAGAGAAGAAAATAAGATGTTTGAAGACAAAATTATGCGAAATATTATGAAAGAAGCCACTATTGATAAGCAAATGATGATATAATAATTGTTGAATAATATCATTTTGCTCTATAGATTTTTCTGGTAGGACCATTTTATTACTGTTTATGATAATATTATAGCTTATGTAATATCATTTTTGTAAACGTAAGAATGAAACCCGAATAATATTTAAAGCTAACCCGAATAATACTTAAAGCTAACCCGCATATATATATTATATAATGGCACATCAACTAGCATCGTGGAGTCAATACTTACGACAAAATGATTATGAATACGTAATTGAGTATGTCGAAAATCTCAAGAATAATAGAAAAAATGATAAAATGATGATTCTTTCTGGACCAGGAAGATCCGGTAAAAGCACGTTGATTCGAGATATTTTTTCTTATATTGGAAAAGACGAATGTATATATTGCGGACAGGATGGAAGTGAAATATATGGTCCATTATACAAGTTATGGAATGTATGTGATATTAGCGACCAAACCAAAAAAAAGAATATTCAATTATTTGAAAATTTAATAGATTATAACCAATCTATCATATCGGACACACCACGCATTGAACGTGTAAATTCACGTATTCTTGCAAAATCAAGAATAATCCAAATGGAACATATATTTTAAGTTGAATAGCATAATCACTCTAGAATTGTCATTACCTTATCATAATACTCTTTCGATAGTTCACACCCCTTGAAATTCCGATTTGTATTTTTGGAAGCAATTGCTGTGGTGCCACCACCTAGGAATGTATCTAATACAACATCCCCTTCATTCGAATGTTTTTTGATTAATTCTTCAAATAGTGGGAGGCTTTTCTGGGTGGGATGGAATCTATTTTTACCACCCTGTAGCGGGAACATATAAATACTATTATCATATTTGCTGTTGAATGTGGGTTTTCCACATTTGACTCCCAATAATGCTATTTCGCGACAATTCGTAAGATAATTGGTTTTTGAATTCAATGGTTGTGGGTTCGTCTTTATCCATTCAATAAACCGAATTTGTTTAAATTTATGTTTTTCCATTACATCTTTTAGATGCGAAATTTTCCATAAGTCAAAGAACATTATCATTGTTCCCCCCTTTCTTAATTTCTTATAATATTCACCAACAAAACCATCTAAGTCTTCCATTGTAAAATCATTATCCCAATCACCGTAATCGGTCTTAACGCAATATTTCTTACCATATATGGTTCCATATTTCATATAATTTTGTTTATTATTATCAGTTTCGATATTATTATTCGTTTTATATTCTTCCCATTCATCTTGTGTTTTTACGAACTCGATATTTTGTTTTTCATTTTCTTTTACATTGTTGTAGTGCGAGTTCATACCACTTTCTCTTGAAATGATATATGGTGGGTCAGTTAATATCAAATCAATGGAATTATTTGGAATAGTTGATAAATATTCCATCCCCTCGATATTATTTACTTCAATATTAATTGACATTGTATAGTGTTTATTAATATATTATATAGAACTGTCTAATCAATTTTAGTATTAATTTCTTCTTTATATTCAAATAATTATATATATAACGAATAAAACCAAGAAAAAGAAATGGCTGAGAATTTTGAAAATGGACAAAAATAAATGTCCAAAAACGTATTTGTCGAGATAGAATTAAATTTGGAATATGTGATTTTTGAGTTTTATAGCATAATGCTGTTAATTATATTTTTTATGGTAAAAATGTGTTACCATAAAAAATTAAGTATATTACGCGTATAATGATTTAGAGAGAAAATATGTCAATACATAAAGGAGGACAAATGATTACAAATAAATCTCAAACTGTCAGAATAGAATATAATTGTGAGTCTTGTGACTATGTTACAAGTAGTAAAAGTGATTATAATAAACATTTAAATACTGCAAAACATAAAAGAGTTACACGCGGAGACAAGAATGACCCAAAAACTCACAAATGTATTTGCGGTAAAGATTTCAAACATCGTCAAGGCTTATGGAAACACAAAAAGAACTGTAATCTTGACTCACCCGCTCAGACGCCCAGCACGAATAACGACAAGTACGATATGTTATCAAACACAATCTTGTTGTTAGTTAATGAAAACCGTGAATTCAAGCAATTGTTGATAGACCAAAACGCAAAGATGATGGAAATGGCAGGAAATATAGGAGGGAATAACCATCATAATAACAATACAACCAACACAAATAGTCATAATAAGTTCAACTTGAATGTATTCCTCAACGAACAATGTAAAGATGCGATGAGTTTGAAGGATTTCGTAAAAAATCTGGAAATCTCGATGGAAGAATTCATAGAAACTGGAGAAATCGGATTTGTTGATGGGTTATCACAGGTATTGATTCAACGAATCAACGATATGGATATTCACGACCGTCCATTTCACTGTACGGACCTCAAACGAGAGACAGTATATATCAAAGATACTGAAAAATGGGAAAAAGATGAAAATAAAGAGAAATTGCGAAAGGCAGTTAAGGGCGTAGCCTATAAAAACGAACGAATGCGTCCGGTTTGGTATGCTGAAACCCCAAATGTGGACGTTCTTGGCTCTGAAAACTGTGAGAAATTCTTCAAATACTCAGCGGCTGCGTTAGGTGGATATGGAAGGGATGAAAATAAGACATTTGAAGACAAAATAATGCGAAATATTCTCAAAGAAGTCACTATTGATAAACAAATGAAGATTGAATAAAAATTGAAACGGTGGGTAACATTATAGTTGTATAAATTATAATAATGATACAAATAGACCAAGAAAACCTAATAAGCGGTGAGTCTTATTATATTGCTTCATATGGTCCTAATGGGATTATAGCAAAAATGCTAGGTATATATTGTGCGGAAGGACCCAATTTAATGCGGTTCAATGATGTAATACAGTATAAAAATGGGGAAAAGATAAATATAGGATGGTTTCACGCGCCGACAATATTAAGTTCAGATGGAAAAACGAATTATTATTGGAAATATTTCATACCATCTAATCCTGAACTCATCAAAAAGGTAAAAACGGTTGATATTGAAGTAATATTAACAAAAATGCTTTTGATTCGTCAAGCATACAATAAACGAATTGGAGACCCAAGTACAATAATGGGTATGATTCATCGTAGATTTGGTCTGGATCGGAAAATGAAAAAATGAATATATATACTGTAAAATACTTTTTTTCGTTGTATATTATAACGATGGTAAAAACAAAGAAGGTTACATCGCCTCATAAAGGAAAAAAGAAAAGTAGAACAAAAAAGACTCAAAAAGGTGGCAATCTAAATACCCAGTTTATGAACGCAATCAAGGAAGACAATTTAAGTTATGTAGAAGATAATATTGGAAATATAACCGACCTTAGTTTTGAGAATAGTTCTGGAAATACTCCACTAGATATAGCGATAACTAAATATAACGAATTGAAAACTACAGAATTTATGGGAGACGATGAGAGGGAGATGGAATTATATAGTGTTCGCACACAGATTATAATAGCCTTGTTAAAAAATGGTGCTAATGGTGAAAATATAGAATTACCTGGTATTAATTTCAATAATGTAGAATTAAAAAACGTAAATTTGAGAGGTTCTGATTTAACCGGTGCTACTTTAGAATACGCAAATTTAGATGGTGCGAATTTAACAGATGCTAACCTAAGTGGGGCTGACCTTCAAGATACCATAATTACAAATGCGACCTTAACAAACACGAAGTTTATTGAAGCTAATATGGATGGTACAAATATAAATGGTTCAAATACAAATGGAGCTGATTTTACAGGCACTATATTAGACACCCCTCCTACCTCTGATACAGTATTCCGCACTACAACTGATTATCTGCAAACGTTTGATGAAAGTGTTGCTAATATTAATACTAATGTTAATTATAATGAGGATGATATGAGTGATATTGAAGTTGATCCTTCTGAAACTAATAATATTTCTTTCGATGATAATCAGTATTTAGACTTAATGGATTCCGATGCAACCACTCAACACCGCGAAACAGAACGAGAGCGAAATTCAAGATTACAAGGAGAAAGAAAAAATAAAAAGCAGAATTATCTTGAACGCTCCAAAATCACACTGGATACAAATAACACCGACCCATTTAAAACTGTTGGGTTGTCTGGATATAATGCGATAATGATGGAAGATGTGAGTTTTTGCGAATATATTAACGAGAGTAATGACAATGTAATTTTTATTCACGAACGGCAAGTTGGATTGCTTGATAAACCAACTATTAAAAAACTCATCACTAATGAAACATTAGACGAGACTAAGATTGTATATCAATGTAACGAACTGTCTGAAGCATACGTACCACACGAAGAGAACATGATCAGTGGTCCAATGTTAAATATGGATATAATGGGTATGTTTGGATTAATGCTACCATTAGAAGACTTGGATGAAGTTGTTAATGGAACCCAACAAATATTTGTTATAAAAACAGAAAATGATAAAGATAAAATTCCCATAGCATCCTTACCTACACGGTTAGCTATGGGCGACGAGAGCGGTTACACGGTAATTAGTGCTAATCATTGTCAATCCGAAGTATCAATTAAAGTTGGTAAACTAAGTTATGTCGATAACAAAGTATTATTGGAACAATGTGGTAAAAAAGGTGGTAAAAAACAGAAAACTCGCCGTAAAAAACAGAAGAAATCAAAACGTTCCCCCAAAACACGAAAGAATAAAAATAAAAAATCGAAACACTAATTCTATTTACCAAATATTTTATTGATGATTGAGAACATTGACATAAAAACAAGATAATACATCAAATATACACGATTATGTATGAAATAGTGGTTGCTTGTAACGAAAAAATGGTGATTGGAAAGGATAATACAATACCCTGGAATGTAAAAGAAGATTTAACGATGTTTCAAAAGCTAACAACTAACCATATTGTAGTAATGGGTCGTAAAACATATGAATCATTGCCATTTAAACCTTTGAAAAATAGATATAATATCGTTTTAACATCTAATCCTGATAAATATGAAAGTAAACACGAGAACCTTGTATTTACAAACCTAGAAAATATGTCAAATATCATTCAAAATCAAATGAAAAAATGGGGAGAACAAGTGTTTATTATAGGCGGAAATGACATATATCGCCACTTTCTAGATAAATGTAGTAAGCTGCATATTACAGTCGTTGATAAAGAAGTAGATGGAGATACGTTTTTTCCGTGTTCGTTGTATGAATTGAATCAACAATATGGATTTAACTTGATAAAATCAAGTAATACGGTATTATCTAAAACAGATAACGTAATGTTTCAGTATCATACATATTCCCGTTGAAAAATGTAAAATTGATATATTATATTACATATATAATATAGCATAACAAACTAATACGATGAATGAAGTCAGAATATTAACAAAACCGTATAATCGGTTACCATATGAATTACAACGGTATACATATTCGTTTATTTATCCAGATGTACGATTAGCGTGTGTATTCCCCAGCGACGAGTCAATTTATAATCTACTATCAGAATTAGTAGAAACCTATAAAGAATTTACAACCGGCACGATAGAACTTGTTAGTAATATATTTTATAGATATTTCCCAAGTAAGACAGTTTATCAACAATCTGAAAATGAATTAATTGTAAAATATCTATATCGTGTATTTGATAAAGATGACAGTGGAAGGCATATACATTGGTATGAAGAAACTGGCGATACGGACTATAATGGCTTTATACAAGAGTTATATGAAAAAATTATATATCAAAAAAACAAGACTGGTGATACAAAATTATTGTATAAACTAATGGCAAGCTATCAATATTATTTATCTCACTCAGATGAATATTATGATATGGTTATGAATGAAAGCGAATCGTAATTTACACGTCGTAAAATAACTGAATTGTTTCAACTATTTTGTTTGTTGCGTGTAATGGATTTAACCAATATTCTATTTGTTCTTCCAATATGCTTAATCGATGAGACCATTCCTTTTTTTTTGATTCTTTTACACCGCAGATACCGTTCTTGTTAATTCCCCAACACGATGATACATTTTCACCATATTTTACATATTTATCTGGATTGAATCTTATAAATACGATAGGTCTATGTCCCATGTCTTGTGATAATTCCATTATACGTTTGTTTTCACAACTGCACTCATACCCTGTATGTTGGTTTTCATCTACTTCAATTATTAAGATTTGATAACCCAAATCCAATAACAAATCTGGACGTTTTTTCGAACAACCGTTATTTACCGATTTGTCTGCTACCCAATCTACCCCCGGGAAGCGGGTTTTCACGTATTCTACTACAGCAAACTCTTTTGTTTTATAATTACGAGTGACTGGTTTATCTGGAAACAAGTTCATAAAGCAGAACAAACAATAACCGTCGTATTTTTCTTGAACAAAAGTCGAACACCATTCACTTTTACAAGTTTTATGTATCACATCCACCATATCGTCCTTTTTATGAGCGAAACAATACAAAGCTTTCGTCTCGCCTTCAGTATTATAATTTGGTTGTTTCTTACATCCTTCTTCACAGCAAGTTTTATCTTTCACATTTACCATACCTTCCTTTTTATGAGCGGAACAATACAAAGCTTTCGTCTCGCCTTCAGTATTATAAGTTGGTTGTTTCTTACATCCTTCTTCACAGCAAGTTTTACTTTTGACATTTACCATACCTTCCTTTTTATGAGTGGAACAATACAAAGCTTTCGTCTCGCCTTCAGTATTATAAGTTGGTTGTTTCTTACATCCTTCTTCACAGCAAGTTTTACTTTTGACATTTACCATACCTTCCTTTTTATGAGTGGAACAATACAAAGCTTTCGTCTCGCCTTCGGTATTATAAGTTGGGTGTTTCTTACATCCTTCTCCACAACAATTTTTATGCAACACATCCACCATACCTTCCTTTTTATGAGTGGAACAATACAAAGCTTTCGTCTCGCCTTCGGTATTATAAGTTGGTCGTTTCTTACATCCTTCTTCACAACAATTTTTATTTATCACATCCACCATACCTTCCTTTTTATGAGCGGAACAATACAAAGCTTTCGTCTCGCCTTCAGTATTATAAATTGGTCTTGTTTTACATCCTGGATGAATACACATATTTAGGTTTACAATAAATAATATAGTATTCGCTAATTTCGAATCAATTTTATTCGTAATTGGTCATATTTGTATAATTTGTATATTTTTTTGTCCCAAAAAATAGGGAACTAATTCGTCATTCCGATAATTATTAATGTATCGTATCTCGCTAATTCCAGACGCAATCAACAACCGACAACAAATCAGACACGGATAATGTGTGATGTATGCAACACTTCCATCACTCGATACTCCTCGCTTAGCACAGTCACATAAAGCATTTTGTTCTGCGTGAAGAGTTGCTTGTTCGTGTTCGTCACGAACTATACTTTTGTGCACGCATCCAGGTAAGAACCCATTATAACCTTGACTAATAATTCTGTTTTCTTTTACTAATAAACAGCCAACTTTTAATCGTTCGCACGGAGAACGTTTTGACGTAACTTGTACTATTTCTTTAAAATACGTATCCCAATCGGGTCTTGACATTGTTGTAATAATATACACACAAATTTTTATATCGGTTGAGGACATAGTTGACTAATTCGCACTCTATATTTTTTGAATATTATATGGAAAATTGATTTAAACCCAATTGGTATTATACATATATAACTAAAATGGGTAAATACGATTGTCCTCGTTGTGGAAAGGGCTTCAACCAAAAATCGCATTTTGAAAACCATAAAAATCGTAAGAAACCATGCGAAAATACAATGGAAAAAGTTAAAGATATGATAGAGAAGGCTTTGGAAGAACGTCTGAATACTACATCAACTCAAGAAAATACATTTCAATCAGCTAACCCTACCGAATCAATAATCCGTGAGACTGAGTCTGACAATATCATGACTGTATTAAACAAGACATTGGAAACAAAGAGTTACAATGATATCGCCAAATATGTAAATGTAGCGGTAGGTACAGTAAAGCGCTGGAAGGAATTAAATTCCGTTCCTTCGTCTTACCAATTTGATTTATTTAAACTGAATAATATTCATATTGATTATGCCAAATTTTCACATAAAGATAAGGACCAATTCTACACTCCAATAGAAACCGCTCGTAAATGTTTTGATACATTTCAAGAATTCCTAGTAGACAGGGGTGAAACCGACACGGAATATACATATATTGAACCAGCCGCCGGGGACGGTAGCTTTCTAGAAGTTCTTCCGATAGACAGAACAATATCAATGGATGTAGAACCTAAAATTGAGAACATTGACACCCAAGACTATCTTTCGTGGCTTCCTTCTGATAAACAAAAAAAATATATTGTATTTGGTAATCCACCATTTGGTCTAAGAGGACAATTAGCATTAAAATTCATAAATCATTCGTCGTCATTTGCTGATTATGTATGTTTTATCTTACCACAGCTGTTTGAAAGCGATGGCAAAGGGGTTCCGCGAAAGAGGGTTGAAGGATATAATTTGGTTTACTCTGAAAAATTAGACACAAGTTTCTACGAACCTAACAAAAAGGAAGTGAAAGTAAATTGTATATTTCAAATATGGTCTAAAAAGCATAGTTCTGAAAAATATACAATTCAAAAGACAAACAATGATGTAGTAAAAATTTATTCATTGTCTGATGGTGGAACCCCATCAACAACCCGAAATAGAAAAATGTTTTACGATTGTGATATATACATACCTTCAACGTGTTTTGGAAAGGATAATATGACGTATTATACAACTTTTGACAAATTACCATGCAGAAGGGGATATGGAATCGTCTTCAATAAAAATAAAGAAGAAAATATACAAAAGTTCAAAAATATAGTATGGAGTGATGTGGCATTTTTATCAACAAATTCGGCGTATAATATACGCACTTCACAGATTACAAAACAATTCGTTTAATAAAATCTCCGATAGCATCAAATGCAGTATCTTCTGTTATTTTTATTGTATGTCCGTTTAAAATAGACTGTTCGTTTAACTTAGGTGTGGTATCTAATTTAAACGCCCCAGATTTTTTTCTCCAACAGAATGAGCGTGTTGGGAAATATGGTTCACATCGAACACAGTTTTTATATTGTTCTTCCGTAAAATTAGGGAATATAGTCATATATACACATATTGGGTCTACATCAATAAACGCCATATAGTCAGCATGCCATGGAAATTCACCTAATTCGTGTTGAAAACTCGAATTACTACCACCACGATGAGCGGTCTTAATTTCTACGGTTTTACCATTTATAGTTCCATCTCCTGACCCTCCACCTACCATTTTTGTCTTTGTGCCATCAATTTCTGATTCAATTTGTTGAGTTTCACATATTCTACCAAGGAATATCTCACCAACATTTCCAATATTATTTGACTGGAGATTAGGCAAAGACTTAAATATGCTATTTTTCCATATATCTACACGGGTTTCCTTTTCTTTTTGCTCGTTAATAATATTTAATAGTGTATTTGTTGGGGTATTTACATTTGTTGTCTCAATTGCGTTTGTTGCTATACTGTTTCCTCCTAACCCTAACTTGTATTTATTGATTGATAATTGTGCGAATCTAAGCATTGATAAATGTAGCTGTATATTAAAAAAATATATATACGTATATATTCAATTTTACAATACTAAATAATACGTATATGTTTCCCTACAGAGGTTACATAAATCGAATCATAATTCACAGTAAATCCCAAATCTTCTAGTATTCCGAGAGTGATAGGTGTGATATAATTATGTTTATTGATGAATCCAGTCATAATTTCATTTGTTATAACAGGATAAGGAACGTCTTGTATATATCGTTTTTCCAATTTATGTTCTTCGTCTTTACCCTCTTCCAAATGAGTTCTTACGGTCCCTTCTTCAAAATCATTCTCTATAGGTAAATATTCTATATTATTCGTATTCATCCCATTTTCACGGAGAACATTCTTATATTGAGTTATCCCGTGTTTTCCAGTATATACATTTGGAGGTATGTCGTGTTCTCCACGTATATAAATAAATCCATATAACCCTAATCCAACTAATCCAAATATATGTAATATTTCGTGTATCAAAACAGCACTGAGAATTGGGTATTCAACATCATTTATTGTCACTATATTATTCGTTGCGTTATCGTTTAATGTTATTTCTTGGCTATACCAAGATGCTAATCCGTACGTTCCTTCATTCATACTATTATCCAAGGATAGAGATATTTCGTATTTTTTCTTATTTGATAATATAACTATGTCATTTAATACTGTATATGCGTTTCTTACATAGAGGTCTAGTCGTTGGTCATCGTAATTGATAGAAAATAGTTCATTCATTAGATATTAGAGGTCGTTTTCTTTGTGTCTTTTCTTCATTATTACATTTTCTCTTGTATCTAAATCATAAGTATCTTTGTAAAAATATGGATTGTTATGTTCTCGTATATGCTGAGTATCTTTGGTTATGTTGAAAATCGGCTTCCCGCTTTTGTAAAATATTTGAATTTGTTGTTGTCTCCATCGTTCCTGTTTTTGTCTTGTGGTTAGGTTACGAAATTCGTAATTTAGTTGATGATGGTTCATATTTGTATAGTATACCTTGTTATTTTTATGTTTTTTGTATCATTTATGTCAATGTTCTCAATAGTATAAAATAAATTTGATATACAAAATAAGAAATCAATATAATTATTTTGAAAATTGTGGAATTCCACGTATAACTTGTATATTTTCAGGTAATTGTTCTGGATGTATGTAATGGGCGACATCATCGGCAATATATAAAGTATAATTCACGTCTTTATTATCAATCATACATTTACCAGTCCATTTCTCCAATTTGAGAACTTCATTCAGACCGCGTATTCTTCCTGAAACTCCCAAATGTTCGGTTGGTCGTTTTCCGGGTCGTCCATTGGTGTGTTTTATACGCCATTCGCAAGACAATGCGTTTTTATGGTCTACAAACCCGGTAAGTAGTGCGTATATTTCCCATTCACCACCGCGCCCGTGTGTATATACTGCCCCACCTGATATTTCTTCATTATGTTGCCGCAATCGCCTATATGGGTTGTTTGTTGAGCCATTATATGTGAGATGGCTATATTTATGCTGCCGATTACGAAGAATATAACAATACCACTGTTGTGAAGGCGGGGTGATTTCGCAATTGCTTAGATCCATTCTATAATATATATCTATAGAATTGTCTTTGTAGTGTTTTTGGCAATTATGATATTTGATGTCAATGTTCTCAATTATATATTATTTTACTATCTCGTTTCTATTTCGTGTTTACTTTATTTGTATGTTGTATATGGAACCAGTAAACATAAATGTTGTGGATATTCTACGATATATTCCCGATTTCTTATCAATAAAGTATAGTAAAATACCGAATGCTGGATTGGGATTATTTGCGAATAGTGATATTCCACAAGGGACATTTTTAGGTAATTACGTGGGAGAAGTGTATCATAATAAAGCAGCGTGTCCTACGAATGATTATATATTTAGTACCGACAGTTTTATGATAGATGGGTTGGATGTAACCAAATCGAATTTTGCTCGGTTTATGAATTGTTGTTATAATAATGATGTGGAAAATGTATTAGTAATAAATTATGTAAATCCAGGAAAATCCTGCGTATTTACAAAACCAAATGGAGAAAAAGTAGATATAAATAATTATGTATTTTTTTATACTAAGCGAAATATACTAAAAGGCGACGAATTATTATATGATTATGGGGAAGAATACCGTAAGAAACTAAATATACACTTCTGAAGATCAAAATGTAAAATTTCAGAATATTTGTAAATTACAGTTGTAAATTACAAATACATCTGTATTTTTGTATTTTTTGTAGAAAACTACAATTATAATTAGTAGATTTACATAATTCACTGTGTATTAGTAATAGTATATTTACTGCATTCGTGGTAATATTATTTAGAAAAATAATCTAATTGTATGTTTATAGATAACAATGTCGTGTGGTTGTTCGAAAGGAAGTAAGTGTGGTTGTTCGAAAGGAAGTAAGTGTGGTTGTTCGAAAGGAAGTAAGTGTGGTTGTAATGATATGTCACATAATTACGTGCAAGATATGTGTCATAATTATGTAAAGGACATAAGCTGTAATTGGGAAAAAGATGTATCATATAATGTGACGTCTTCACATTGTAGTACGTGTAATAAATTACTAACTAACAGTATATCCCTGAATAATGAAGTATGTGATTGTTCTATAAATTATTTAATATATACTGGAGACATTAGCAATGTGGAAATCGAAATCGAATATTCGGATGGTCCAACTGGTCCAATGGGTCCACCCGGTCCAATGGGTATTTCAGGTGAAATCGGTCATATAGGTCCTACAGGCCCTGCTGGGCCAGCAAGTTCAAGTATTGAACCATATGAAAAAACCTATTTATCTATATGCAGTATGAAGGAGCAATACATATTAGTAGATGAACCAATTATATTTGAAGAACAAACAGCAGTAATGGGCCATTGTATGCACTTTGACGAAAAATCAGAGATATATGTGTGGAAATCGGGGTATTATTTAATTAACATAAACATATATACGTTATCGCCTTGTCAATTTTCAATAATAAAGAATATGTTATACATAGTGAAAGGTAGTACAATCGGAGGTATAAGTGGTTCATTACAGAATACGCATACGTTTGTAATACATATAACGGATGATGATATGATTTCTGATTTTTCTGATTCCCCGACTGGTAAATCGTGTATTCTTCATGTAGTAAATAGTTCATCAATAACCCGTGGAGTAAATCTGTATGGTTCTACAACAACTGGAACCCCAATACCACAGATTACTGCGTCATTTACTATGGTTTGCATAGAATAATGAATTCATTATATTATTTTATTATAATGAATTTTATATAAACGAATTTAGACTACGGACTACTGATATAGTTTGAATTATTAAATTCGGTAATTAAGTGATTATTATGGTATCGTAACTCCAGGGGGTCCAGTTGGCCCAGTCGTTCCATTAATACCGTTTGTTCCAGGTGTTCCACGTGTTCCAGCAGTTCCGGTCACGCCATCACTACCAGTTTCTCCAGCAGTTCCGGTCACGCCATCACTACCAGTTTCTCCAGTAGGTCCAGTTACACCGTCACTACCAGTTTCTCCAGTAGGTCCAGTTACACCGTCACTACCAGTTTCTCCAGTTTCTCCAGTTTCTCCAGTTACACCATCAAATCCATTTTCTCCGGGTGAGCCACGATTACCAGTAGGACCAGGTGGTCCAGGTGGTCCAGGAATAAATATTGGGGGTTCCATACCTTTATTTATAATTTTCTTCCACATAGAATTTGAAAATCGTTTAATTGATGATTTTTTTCGGGGTTCGGAATTATCCACACTGCTACTAGAACTGCTACTAGAACTGCTACTAGAACTGCTACTAGAACTGCTACTAGAACTGCTACTAGAACTGCTACTAGAACTGCTACTAGAACTGCTACTAGAAGACGAATCATTATCACTATCTGTATCTAGTTGTCCCGAAGATTCTCATCTGCGACCACGTCCTCCTCCACCGTGAGGGGAGCACGAACGGGAACGAGAACGACTTCTCCCGCGTTTGTCACGGTTATCGCTATATACGTGTACGTTACCGCGACCCTCGTGATTTCCATAAGGACCGGCGTGGCCTCCACCATATCCGCCACCATATCCACCAAGACCACCAAGACCACCACCAAATCCAGGTCCGCCTAAGATACCACCACCGATAGGTAATCCAGCACCACCTAAGATACCACCGCCAACGGGGCCATAAGGATTGATTTTATACACGGTGTTCTCATCACGTAATCTCTCACGGTCGAGTTGGTCGTTCTTTCCCTTGAGTTCACAACAACAATCCGCAAGTTGCTTAGACATATCAGTATGGTTCTTAAGAGAGTCATACTTAGCCTCAGCCATTTGAGAGCTAATAGCAGCACCCATCTTCTGTTGCTCCAATTGTGAAACAGAGAATTGAGAAGCAGCCTGAGCGCTAAGGTCAGCCTTACTTCTCAATATTTCGACTTGAGTGGCGGAGAATTGACCGTCCATTTTAGAAGTCATAAACTGACCTAATTTTTGCTGTTCTAACATCATCTGTGCGAAATGACCGGCTTCTTGAGATGCTAAATCACTCTTTAGTTTCTCAAGACCAACATTAGTTTGCCCGAAACCAGAAGCCAGTGCTGTTCGCGATTCCCAAGCTGAATCAGTAACGTGTTTGGTTAACACATTCAAGTTCTGAACGTTGGAATTCATCATCTCATTGCCAGTGCGGTTAACATCATTCAATATAGAATGACGAACATCAGTTAACTTAGTATCGAGTGCCCCTTGTGCGTTGACTGTGGTAACTCGGCTCTCTCCCGCGTTACGTTCAATAGAACCTAATAAAGATGCGTTGACTGCACTTGTTGCGTTTACCGCGTTAGCACCATTACGTTCAATAGCAATTGCTAAGTCACGTGCGCTATCTGCTGCGGCTTGGCGACTGGCAGCATCAGTAACAGTGGTAGTAAGACGGGTCTCACCAGCAACTTTCTCAATAGCAGTCATTATCTTGCCACCGTTACCTTGAATGGCACCCATTAGCTGTCCTCCGTTACGCTCAACGGCAGAACTAACATAAGCAGTGTTTTTATCAATAGATTTACTACTCATAAGAGTGCCTTTCTCTACTGCGTCACGTAAACCGAGAGTAGTAGCGTGAATGTCTTTAGTTACAGACACTTGGCCGGCTGTCAAATTACGCTCGGCATTGGTAATAGATTCGATGAATTTTGAGTCATCGTCCTTAGGCTCGTAAGCGTAAGGGGGGTAGCTGAAATTTTGCCATTGTTGAAATGGCGCGCTTGTCGGGGGATACTTTCCGTTTGTCTCCATTGACTATAATACTAGTTCATATTATAAATTTCAAAAATAAAAAGAAAATCCTAAATAAATGGCAGCATTTATGGTGTGATTACAATATTATTTACACACTGATTCTATTATTTACAATAGTTTACAAGTTTAATATTGTAACTACAGTTGTAATATTACAATGGGCTTAGCATATATCGTGTATATACCAAAATATTTAGGGAAAACAAAAAATATAATAGATTTATATTATGAAAAAAAATTCCGTTATTGAAGCACTAAGTTACGAAAATTTCATTTTGAAAACAAAATACAACGAAATGGTACAATCTGCCACAAAAATAGAAAACGAGTTAAAAAAAATGAAAGAGAAGTATTCTAATGACTCACCTGAAACACAAATTCGTATCATTTCTATTCTTCAAACAAAAAACGCACAATTAAACAAAGAAATAAACGACAAAAACAAAGAACTGACCCAATTAATAAATGAACCTTTTGTATTATTAGATACGGAATCTCACAAATCGGGACATCCTCTATTTCATATATCAAAATATAAAACGTGTCCGTCGTCAATAAAACCCGATAATGATACAATGAGTGAGATTACAGAAGAATGATAATTAAAATAACATATAAAGATGAATTATTTATATATGTTATACTATATATATTATAAATACTCAGTAGAGATGTCAGTGGACCGTATAATAATTACTGATAAAAATGTATGTTCGTTCTATAAAGAACACCCGTGTATAGATGTGAATAGCGTTAATCGTTTGTGTATAGAATTATTGAGTTCCGCAATTAATAATAGCGATGTATCCACAACTAATACTTTCCATCAAACTATACTCAGTGAACTAGTAGAGAATAATCGTGCTGTTTCTCTACTTCAAGATACACTGACCTCCATAAAAACCGATAATTTACATTCATTTATTACTGAAATTACTGACATAAAAGAAGATTATTTGGATGAATTAAAAACAATGGTAATTACCGAGACAACCGATAAAATAACAACTATAATGGAAGCAAATAATTCCAATCTACTTAATAAAACTGTGGATGTAATTCGTAACGTAATCCCGAATATAAATATGAAGCAATTTGAAGAAATCAATCGCTCATTATATTCTTTTCAAAAAGCGATTGCGTCAGATACCCAAATATTACTGAAATCAGTAGATACACATTCATTAAAAGACTACATGAATAACTTTGAAATAAAATCTTCATTAATGTTACAAAATATCCAGCAACCTATCTTATCTTCAATAACTGCGAGCGAAGAGAGAATAACAAATAATATGAATTCAGTAAAAGATAACATCGCGAACACCGAGGAAACAAACAAAACCATGTTTCATAATATGAGTTCAATATTAAACTGCGACAAATCAAATCATCAGAATAATATAACAACTACAGATAATCATTTTGTAAGTTTTTTGACAAAGTCATTTGCGAGTGCCGATATATCATCAAAATTATTTGGAATGAACGCTCAAACAACCGTAATGAAAAGAATCCGAAAACCAGATATTTTGATACAGAATTACGAGTTAGATATGAATGTTTCATCTGATGAAATGGCGTCGTTTGTCAACGTTCTTAGTGACGAGAACAAATGTGGTATATTGATATCGCAGTATTCTGGAATTTCTAATAAAAATGATTTCCAAATAGAATTTCACGATAATAATGTTATGATTTTCGTTCACAATTCTGAATATTCCAAGCATAAAATAGAAGCCGCTGTAAATATTATCGACCATTTATATTTTAAATTGCATCAATTCAATAAAACGGGTATAAATGATGATTTTACGATTCCCAAAGACATATTGGAAACAATAAACAATGAATATCAGATGTTTATGACTCAGAAGCTAGCGGTAATTGATGTATTGAAAGAAAGTCAAAAGAAAGTAATCGCTCAAATAGACGAAATAAAATTTCCATCTCTAGATAAATATTTATCTGGAAAATATTCAGCACCCATAATAAAGACCGGATTAAAATGTAGTATATGTAAATGTTATTCTGCAAATAATTTGAAGGCGTTAGCGGCCCATAAACGAGGATGTATGCGAAAACACGGATTAACTGTAAAATCGAACACAAAACCTGGTGAACTATCTAACCGAAATGAGATTTGTATAACCCCAATATCTATGAAAGAGAACTAAGTAGAACAATAAATCAGTAATTACAAAAATTACTAATTTATATATGTATTCACAATATACATATTAACTACAGCATATACGCTTTATTTAGAATATATTTTTTAGGATAAATCGTTTTTATTATGTAATAGTATAGAGATATGTTTTATTATCCTGTTTATTATTCCCCTTATGTGTTACCATATGGAGGTTATGGTGGTTATGGAGGTTATGGAGGTTATGGAGGTTATGGAGGTCGTGGAGGTTATGGTGGTTATGGTCGTCGTTGGAATAGACGAAGACATCGACATTGGTAAATATGCGTTGAATAGTTATATAAAATATAGGTGTTTTATATATAATGAATAATATTCAAGTAGACGTAAACGACTTTACTTTAGACGCACCTGTAGTTGCCAAAATTGAAATGGAGGTGATGGAGATGGTATTGGATTCCCACGTGACTGTGTCAGTTCACTATTTAAATGCTAACGGAAATTTGTTAGATAATAAAATAGTAAGAATTGAAGGCGATGAATACAACGCATGGGGAGATGACGATAGTTATATTACTAATTTAGTATTAACAAAGTTAGGACTAACTAAAACAGTATAAAAAGGATACTATATAACTATTATATAATGGACACCTCTACTGAGCTAACTAATACAATGACCCCACTTACAGCACCTTCGACTGTCCCTCCTACAACAGAGAATACAACCCCACCTCAGATGTCAAGATTGACTGAAATCCCAATTGTAGATGACAATGCTGCATTAAATGTTATGGTTGGATTTTTAGACACCGCCCAGAAACGCGGAGCATTCAGCCTAGATGAATCCGCCAAGGTATGGGAATGTGTGAAGCGCTTTATTCAAAAGTCCGATTCTGCTACTCTTTAAATAATTAATATGTGTAATTTATTGTTACATATATTAGATACAATCTTGACAATCTTCTATAAATTCTTCATCTGTTTTTTTAATTGGTTCTTGAAATTTCCCTTTTAATAATGTAGTAATAATGGTATTTAGATCTTCCATAGTTGCGTCTAATCTCATTATTTCACCAGTTTTAATATTGAATATTTTAAATACTTTATCATCATACTCTTCTGTATAACTATGTCGCATTTTCCATAACCACGCATAAATAATAACTTGAACCAAATGTTCTGTCGTGATTTCCGACGTACACTTGAGCTCCCATGCGATTGTTTCAGTAATTAAATCAACCCGTCCAGTAAAACGAAATTGTCGTGTCTCATCAAATATAGTGCTCAAAAATTCATCAATTTTTACGTGTTGTTCCTCACAAGACTCGTGTATAATCGTATCTTCTATAGATGGCATGGTATTCTCACAATCTGGACCAATCACTTCTCGTAATCTATTTTTACAAGCCATTACCGTATCATCAGTTAACCAATTATATTCATCTGGTTCAATCTGTTTTAATTTAAAATATAATGTTTCTTGAACCGCAACGCTGACATTGGCTACATATAAGTAGTCATTAATGGTTTCTATCTTTTCTGGAAGATTATTTACAATTTCTCTCAAAAACGTATGGTCGTTGCGTCTCATTTTATCAACGCAATTGTCAATCACGTCAAATAGCACATTCCCACGTGAAATATTTTCAAAATCTTCTTCTGTTTCTGAAAAAGTCTCTTTTAAATAGTCATAATAAATGCATGGAATAGCGATGCCATTAAGGTCACTAACTTCTTCAATATAACCTTTTCTGGTTTCAATAACACTTGGGATGTCAATTAGTATGGGTTCATCTGTTTCTTTCACAAAGATGCGGTCAATAATCGGCGATATGGTTTCAATTACACTTTCTGAAATGAATTTTACCAATTCGGTTGGAGTAATAATATGTTTTTTAATAGCATTATCATTCTCATTTATTTCTTCATCTTGAAAAATGGACTGGTGATGCCCTTTAAAGTTGATATAGTCGCATTTTTTCATTTCTACGTGTCCTTTCTTTAAAAATTCAAGAGGTCGGTCTGTAGGGTAATTATCGCTTTCTAGTAAATACAGTCCTTCAGTAGCACGTGTGGCAGCAACATATAGCGTATTCGGGCATATTTCGCGTGATAAAGTACGCGCATTAAACCTAAAATACGCATTATCAAATCCAACGATGAATACATATTTGCGTTGTCTACCTTTTACGCTATGAAATGTAGAGAATACGACTTTGCCATTAATGACTCTATCGTCAATTTTGTCCCCTTCTAACATAGGAACATGGCACGGTATGTCTTTTTCAACTAATGCGTTTTCAAGGCGACGAATATTACTGTTAGCCCCCTTAACTGAACCACCTAATACAAAAATATCACTTGGATTAACCCCATTTTCAAGTAGTTTTGTAATTTCACCATAAACCACTCTTGAAATATTATTCCGCGAATTCCGCACATATGTAACTATGGGACCGTCACGACATGAATTCATCCGGTCTTCTCCTAACATTACATCATTTACAAAATGTCGCATTTGGTTTGTTATCCGAAACGACATTTTCATTGTGCGTTTTTGGAATCCGTGTGTAGTTAAGTTGGTTAGGCCTTCCCATACTTGGTCTGCTTTCGTTAAGAAACGAATATCAGCTCCCTTAAAGTCATATAATCCTTGCATGTAGTCACCCAATATGAGTAATTGGATATTACAATCAATATCCTTGATGAATTTCACCATTAATTGGAAATATAGCAATGTCATATCTTGACATTCGTCCAAAACAATCATATCATATTTCGGAGATACCTCTTTTAAAGGCATATTTTTAAATAATAGTCGACGTATTTCGGTGTCTGTATATCCAGTAGATAAATAATACCGCTTTGCCAAACTATGATAAGTATGGACGGTTAGATTTTGTATATCATTTTTCTCAACGGTTTCTTTTACGTCTTTACGTAATGATGCGTTGTATGTTAATTGTAATATTTTTGTATCTGGCATCTCTCTTGCTATAGATAAAATCAGGGTTGTTTTACCGGTTCCTGCGACCGCATCAACCATTACATTATGTCCCTCTTTTACAGTATCTAATATACATTGCTGTTCGTCGCTTAGCTGTATCATACGATATATTATTCTATTGTTCGCTATACAATAATATATATTACCTTTTATACCAATTATTTATATTGTTAATAATCTATATTCTAACACCTAAACGCATACGCAAAAATACCAACCGCAATCAGTCCAATCAAAAGTCCCATATGATAATGATATTGCATATTTCGATACATTTTCGTCCAGGCTTTTGTTTGTTCTGGTGTATCAATGTGTTCGAGCATATATGTTTTTTTAGGAGTGAGAACATAGTAAAAATAGTTAGTTATAAACGCCGAAGTGGTTGATATACAAACCATAGATATAGTGGAAAAGGTTTTATTCATAATCAGAGTATTATACAAAATAAATAAGACAGCAATAAGGAAACCTAAACCATATCCAGTATAATAAATTCGTGTTCGTTCATCAACAATTTCTTTGTAAATGGTTTGTAATTCATCCGGTAATTGTTTTTTATATTTCTTCATCGTATCATTGTTCGACATAGCATTTGTCATATAAATCATTCCAATAATAAAAACGATAGAAATCGCACAACTTATTCTACACGCCATTGTATAATATACGATATATTATACCATGATAAATTATTTAATCTATTTTTATTTTTTGAATAGGCTTTCTGCGTGTGTTTTTAACGCGCCGACGAAAAGTTTTATTATTTTGAATTCCTCTTAATAATCTCATTTGAGCGGCAGCTTTTTCCTTGGTAGCACATTTTGCGAAAACCTTTTTAGATTCCGGATTATATACTTTATAGCACGGTTTATTTCTAACCTTGCGTGTTTTGTATGGCATTATATACTATACCGATAAATTATTATTACTGGCTGGTTGAAGTGTATATATCACCTCCATATACTACTACTGATTGATGTCTACCGCTAGATGATACTGATATTGATTGCCAAGTTTGTATTGAAAGAATCGGTTCAGGCGACTCGGTCCATGTAATCCCAAAATCAGTTGAGGTAAACACATATCCATTTTTTTCTATTGCGGTCTGACATTTACCTACAGCTGATATTGAAACATCTTGCCATTCACGGTCACGAATATTATCATTCTCATTTTTAATCCAATTATTTCCAAAATCGGAAGACGTATAAATTTCACCGGTAACTTCAATAGCTGTCATATATCGTCCATCTGAAGACATATCACATCCTACCCAATTGTGGTCGTCAAATTCACTATTATTATCATTAATAATGGTTGTTGTAATCCACGAGGTGCCATAATCAGTAGATAAGTAAATAGCTTCGCAAACAATAAGTTGTCGTTTTCCATCAAATGACATAGAAATACCTGCGGTTGGAAATGATAAAATCGAGTTATATAAATCTCCATTAATATTATTATTCTTCGTCCAAGATGCGCCATAATCAGAAGATTGATATAAGCCATCACCTGATGATATAACTGCTTGATGTTGTCCGGTTAGACACATACGAACAAAGACCCTAGTGGTACCAAAATTGTATATTTTATTCCATGTAACACCATAATTATTCGACGTGTATATATCTACGCCATTTGCTGCGGTTTGGTATTGTCCGGTTAATGATATAGAAACATTATTAGTAGATGAAGCCCCAATATTATATTGTGGCGCCCACGTGACTCCATAATCACTAGATATATATATATCTCCATACTCTTCAATTGCGGTTTGATATTTACCAGTTGCTGAAATAGAAATAGATAACCAGTTTTTAACGTTAATCACTCCTTCCGAACGATTAACCCAATAAATTCCATAATCCTTACAAGAATGACCTTCATCTTCGTTTACTAATACAATAAGTATAGGAACCCGATAGGTCTGGGTAATATTTGTAACAGTTGAAGTTGTTTGTTTTGTAATGTTAGTTTGGGGTTCTGTGTAATTAATCAAATTATTAATCGATGATAAATTAGTAGGACCAACATTATTGAGAGGCGTATATGGTTCTGGTTCTATATCTACTTTCATTGTTATAGTTATACCATCGGGCATATATATTAGATCACCTTCTATAAATCCATCGGAATGTCCAATATTACTATCAGTAGCGCGATTGTCAAACACATTAGTGGTAGTTGCATATTTTAGATTATTAGTCACTTGATTAACTTTGAAATTACCGCTTAAATCAGTTACATATGTGCCATCTATATTAAAATCAAATTTATTAAATAGTTGAATTAATGCTTCCTCGTTAAAAATACCATTATTTATATTATAGTATACCTCTTCACCAGAAAACAAACTAGAGAAACCAAATGGTGCACCGAAATATTCTAATACAGTATAATTGAAGTCTTCATATAGTGTAGATAATTTTCCCATGGATATTATTTTATCGGAAGTTAAGTAATCTAATATATCATCAGCAGTTATAGTAACTTCATCTGTATAAAATACATTATTCGACGTATCAAAGTCAGAAAATATAATATTATTGCTTGCATCTTTTGTAATACCAATTTTGGAATTCATCCTACGAACAGAGTATTTAATTTGAAGTGCTTCAGTAACATCATATTGGTTCGAAATATTAGTATCGTTTATTTGAATCTCGGCAAAATCTTGTTGTATAGAAAATCCACCAGATGAATACATCGCATAATTATTACTAGGGTCTTCGGCCATTATATACATTATGAAAATAATTTTTATAGATTAGCCAAATGTAATACTAAAGAGGTTGTATATATTTTACTTAATAGTATTGGAGGAGGAACATTATCTGATGTATAGTCCAGGTCTTGAACTGGATTCGGTATTTTACTTAATAAATCGAATCGTATAGATATACCAGATGATAATGAAATCAGATCCCCTTCGATAAACCCATCTTCATACGTTTTATCTGTACGATTAAGAAAAGGATTATTCACATATAAATTACTTAATATGTCAGAAATTTTACTAATTGAAATCTGGCCTGATATGTCATATCCTCCATCATAATTTATCGTTGTAAAGATATTTACAAAGTCGTCTTTTGTAAACTCTGGTTCTTCGAGTATTATCTTACTTGTATCATTAAATAGAGAGACATTGTCTGCGTGTTCGTAATAATTAATTATATTACGTTTGAAATCACGATACACGCTACTGAATCCACCTACACTAATGACGTTGTCTGTTATAATATCGGGCAAAATGTCTTGATAGTTGAATGAAATGTCATCAATAGAGAACGCATTATTAGAACTATCAAATGAACTTTGAATAATAGTATTATTGCTAGCATCTTTGATTAACCCAATTTTTTCGTTAAATGTGCTAACATTTACTTTTAATTGTAAAGCTAATGTTAAATCTAAATCTTGTATGATAACATTATTGAGTGGGATAGTTCCAAAATGTTGTTCTATGTTAAACCATCCAATAGCTGGTATATAATAAACATCAGCCAGAGGGGTATCATATTCGTCTTCGGTTTCAGTGTCCATAGTAATTATACTATATAGACTGAAAGAGTATTGTCTTATAAATCGTAAATAAGTTTAAAATCTAAGCAAAATGAAAAATTTGAATTATTCATAGGTAAAACACGGCCGTGTTCATCAAATAATCGTATTCGGAGTCGTTGAATGTCAACTGGACCAAAGTATCGTCTTGGTTCAGTAATAATATTGAAATCATTTTCCATTAACAAACTAAAATACGAGCCTTTGATCGATATACGTGCTAAAATATTTGGGCTCATAATAGAATTATTAAACACATTGACAAATTGGTTATTAGCACTATTCGCAAAGTCATCCACTGCTAAATAAATATATCGTATATTTGCTGGTTCAATAACTGTATCAGCGGTATAACTAATCGCCCCCCGATATTTCTTCTTTATAAACCCTAAATTCCACCCAAATTTGGTGGAAACTTCTACTTTATCGGCATTTCCATTGATATTCTTTGTAAAATCTAATGTCACGGATTTTACCAAACTACTATGAAGTCCAGTGGGTAGAATAGTTACCTTACCTGTTCCAGAGCCTGATGGTGTTATATCAAGTGTTAATGTAATATATGAGAAAATATCAGTGGGGTTAGTAAGCGTAGAATCTTCATTCTTTGGAGACAACAAGTTATTTACAGTGTCTATAAGGTCGGTTGCGTTATAATTACCGTCAGGGATAGTAATTATTTTTTCAGAGTTGATTACATTATTTGAGTTATCGAACGCATTATGTGATACGTGCAAATATAAAAAATTATTTCCAAACTCTTTGGAAATACCATAAAACGATACTGGTAATTCAAGCGATGACAGGTTCATTGAAACAACCTTGTTGAATTTAATCGGCATTTGTATAGAAAAATCAGAACTCTGTGTGCTGTATAGATTATCACGGAATCTCGTATCTATATTTAAACTTTTTGTAAGAATACGTGTATTTAGTTGATTTAATTTTCCCGGAAAAAACTCGCTATTGGATGAATGAACGAACTGTGTGTCCTCACGATTGATCAACTCATTTGTGCGAGGTTCAACTTCTTTAGAAACGGGAGTATCTATAGTATCTAGTTTGTAGTTACTGGGAACAGTCGTGGGCTTAGCTAAATCACCTTTACGACATTTTACAAATATCAACCAATTCTTTGCTAGGTCTAAAAACTCTATTAAATCGCGTTTGAACCGTTTATCTATATGTCCGCTTGATAATAGTTGTTCTCGAATATTATATTCTTTTAATTCAATATCACCTTCATTATATTTTGTATTTGGATTTATTTGAAAGAATCGCTCCAAGTCATTAATATTATAGTTATTTATATCTAAATCTAATTGCTCCATTACTTAATACGAGTATATATTATTATATCATTTGAATTATAAATAATATTCTGCGATTTAGTATAGTAGTTTATTACCAAGATTTCTTTTCGGTGGATTTATTATACAGTAATATAATATGTCTTCAAGTGATTATACGGCTCTACGTAAATTAAAAGAAATACAAAATAGTTGTGATGTAGATGAGTTAGGTGACCCAGTATCGTCATCATGGTATGATATTGCAATGGAAGAAAGAGCAGATTGTAGCGTAGTATTAGGCACAGGTCCTACCGGTCCTATGGGTCCTACTGGCTATACTGGATATACTGGGGATACTGGACCTGTCGGTGATACAAATGGAGGTATATTTACAATATATTCTGAGGCAAATGGATTTAATACAACTGGTACTGGTTTTATTTTTTCATTTGGTAAGGAGATAAATGGTTCTAGTTTGTCGGGTGTGACGATAGGTGCGGATTGTTCTTTAAATTACATTGGAGTAAATGTAGCAACTACACCGAGCTCATTTGGTATTATAGAAATATATAAGAATGGAAATCCTACCGGTGTTATATTAGACGCATTGGTCGGCAGTCATTCTAAATCAGACATCAGTTATAGTTTCGTGCAAGGTGATTATATTAACATAAAATGCTTAACTGGAAGTGGTGGAAGTATAGTAAACGTATCAATGTGGTTTTCAACCCAAGGAGTAAAAGGCGATAAAGGAGATACGGGCGATTCTGGTGAAAAAGGCGACCAAGGAGAAATTGGCATTGAAGGACCTGCTGGTGCTAAAGGAGATACTGGTGATACCGGAGATACCGGGCCTCTCGGTATTCGAGGAGCACCTGGAATTCAAGGAGAAATAGGACCCACTGGGTATACTGGTATTCAGGGAGAAATTGGTCCTATCGGTGCTAAAGGATATACTGGTGATATCGGTCCAACTGGTTACACTGGTTATACCGGTCAGGGTATTCAGGGTATTCAAGGCGAAATTGGTAATACTGGTTATACTGGTTATACTGGTCCTCAAGGCATTCAAGGCATTCAAGGCATTCAAGGAGTAACCGGCTATACTGGTTATACTGGTCCTCAAGGCATTCAAGGCATTCAAGGCATTCAAGGCATTCAAGGCATTCAAGGATTAACCGGTTATACTGGTTATACCGGCCCTCAAGGTATCCAAGGTAATATTGGTCCAGATGGACCACGAGGGCAAATTGGTATCCAAGGTATCCAAGGTATCCAAGGTATCCAAGGTATTCAAGGCATCCAAGGTATCCAAGGGTTAACTGGTTATACTGGTTATACTGGTTACACCGGCCATCAAGGTATTCAAGGTATTCAAGGTATTCAAGGTTTAACTGGTTATACTGGTTATACCGGTTATACTGGTCATCAGGGTATTCAAGGTATTCAAGGTTTAACTGGTTATACTGGTTATACTGGTCCTCAGGGTATTCAGGGTATTCAAGGAATTCAAGGAATTCAAGGAATTCAAGGATTAACTGGCTATACTGGTTATACCGGTCCTCAAGGAATTCAAGGAATTCAAGGAATTCAAGGTATTCAAGGTGAGATTGGTATTCAGGGTGAACGTGGATATAAAGGCGACCAAGGTATTCAAGGTGAAATTGGAGTTACTGGATATACTGGTTATACCGGTTATACCGGTCATCAGGGTGAAAAAGGCGATGATGGGGCTCAGGGTATTCCTGGTAATGATGGCAATGATGGAACCGAAGGTCCAAGAGGTAATGATGGTACCGATGGACTGATGGGTTCAATTGGCCCAACTGGTTCACCGGGCATTCCTGGTAATGACGGAGAGATAGGTATCCGAGGGTATAGGGGTCCAAAAGGAGACCCCGGGGAAGGGTTTATAGAAAGCTTAAATGAAGACATTACATTTAAACAGAGTATAGTTGTAACCGGTAATATTTTACCAAAAACGGGTTATGTTAGTAACATTGGTTCAGTAGAAAAGCCATTCAAAAATCTATATGTCCAAAGTTCTACATTATATTTTGTAGATGAACTTACCCCTGAAGAAAAGTTATTACCGGATCCTCCACCACCAATCCTTAATGCTCTTTCTGTAAAAAACGGTAAGATGGAATTAAGTATTGTTGACGCATCAACCAATGAAGTAACTTCAAATTTAAAAGTAGGTAGCAATTTTGTAAATAGAAGAGAAGATATATCATTATTTCAAGCAATTACTCAGCAACCATCCATATTCACCAAAGATACGTCTATTTATACGAATGGGTCTAGTAACACTACAAAAGACCTAACTGTATATTGGCACTATAACGATATTATCGCATTAATCACAGATACTTCTTATCAAGCTTTTTACAATAATGATAGCACCTACAATAGGATAATACCTTATATCAATAAATTATATATAGATATATCATATTCAACTGTAACTAATGGTTGGGAAAATTATAAAACAATACCTATTAGTAGCGATTATAATGTTTCACAATATAAATCAATAACGATAACACGTAAGGAAGCAGCACCTAGTGGAAATTCATCACTAGCGACTTTAATGTTCCAAGAAGATATCGTTGATTTTGATGTCCGTGTATATGGTGAAAATATAGGTTATAATTACCCTACGGTTGAAGATAGAGCTCTAATTTACGAAGGGGTAACATTCGAACAACCAAACCCACCTGGTTTATTTAATTTTAATAGTAGCACCATCAATAGTTATCAACAGATTACATTGTCACATAACTATACTGAACCCGAAGAAGGTAATGCGAATTCTACTGCGGTATTAGAACAAAGTCAGACAAAATATAGAGAAAATGATACATTATCAAGTAGTTCATACATATTAGAAACAGACATAGAAACAGATATAGAAACTGATGAACCAATTACTGGAGGTAATAACTTTTCAATAGTATTATCAAGTTTACGTGCTGGTACAAACTACGATTTTGTGACAAGAATTAGGAATGATTTAAACACAAATTATACAATGGGAGATATTTCGTGGGATCTTGTTGGAACTGATGTATCTTTTGATGAAGTGAATGGTCCAACAGACCATACTACATTGCCTTCCAGTAGTGGATATTCATCAACCTATGTTCCACAATTAACTTATAACACAACTACCTACGTAAGCTCCCCTGCTTTTGTGAATTCATCCATCACTTATATTAATGTATCTGATAATCAAACTGTTATTCCCGGAAGAACAAGCGTTCAATCATTTGAAATTAGTAACACGAGCACATCAACAACTAGCACCAGTGGATTTGGAAAATATATTGATGACACTAATAATTTGATTCAAGTTAAAGCTTATGTGAATGATGATCTAAAGCAAACAATATCTTATCAAGGATTCACGCCATCAGAGAGCACTAAATCAGGAACATCCACAATAACCACAAGCACAACTGAAGTTAATTACTTTGATAGTAACGAACAGAGTGATATACATTTAACTAATGCGCAACAGAAAGGGTACCGGTTGTATGGTAAGTTCAAAGTCTTAACGATACAAAATGATGATATTGAAGCCGCACTAGGTAACCCTAGTATTAATCCATATCAATTAAAATTGGAGGTTCTGCGAGATACTGTTAACATTGGAGGATCCGCATTAACCACAACTACGTCAGATATATATATAGATGAGTTGCCAAATAACCCTAGTATTTCACAAAAAACAGAAACCGCTATAGTCACCAGTGTAGTTTGGACTATGGGTATTCCAAGCGTTCAAAAATACAAAATAGATTGTACGAGAACATATTCGGATGTTAACTCACAGTATAAATTTATTCGAGGAGATAGAAAGTTATCTGATGTAAACAGCGTAAGTAATTCGTCAAATTCATCAAATGGTAGTGGGTTTACCAGCGGTATAATTTATATTGGTAATACTGTGATTGCCGACACAGGTGAATATATATATGATGAAGCACAATTTTCAACAGCAAATACTAGTAAACTCTATAATTTACACTATACTGTTTCCCGTGATAGTAATGATTCATCGGTTGCACTGAACGAAATTATATACTCATTGAAATCCAATGGAATAAACAACAATATTAATGTTACGGTGAATCATCATTTTGATAAAGATAGTTACAATAATATGGGTAATAGTCTTTCTTCCAAATTATCGCTTGTAGATATAAACGAACTAGCAACTGCAACAATAACAAAAATAAACGATGATTTGGGTGGATTAGATATTGATACGTATACATCACACGAAGTCGTACCCCAAAATTGGACGTTATTATATTACAATGGTGTATTCAAAGTGTCGGGATATCCAAATGTTCCGTCATATGAATGGAACGGACTAACTGGTAATTATACATATGATGCCGGACTTTCTGGATTATCTACGAGTGGAACAGAAGAAACTACGGGAACGAGATATAAATGGATAGCATTTAAATTAAACAAAATATCTTCCAGTCAGTATAGAATGAATGATAACTATTATAATTTGAAAGACACGGGTGGAATCAAATATCTATCTGTAACGGAGATGCTTTCGAATAGTGGGCTATTTACTTCATCGTCGATAAATAATTTATTTAATAGTAGTAATGATGATATGATTGGATTTTGTAGAGTAACCAAAACCATAAACGGTTTAAATCTCCCATATATTGGTAATTTGAAAATAGATTTCTCTCCAACTGGAGGAAATTGGACGTTAAATGGGTCCGCTCAAACCGGGTATGCTGGTTCTTTAAGTCAATCAAATGGAGCACGTGTCTTTTCAGGGACAGAGTACGGTTTCTATCTATCACCCGCATCAGTGAATGATGATTTAACTATGTTTGTAGGAATAAAAGTATAAATTTTAAGAGAGATGTCTTATATTATATTAGGAGTATAATATAAATAATATAATATAATGAGCGATACAATAAATCTTGATATAGAAGAAAAAGTAAACGTTCTATTTAAATCTGCCCTTGGGTTTCCATCAGCAGAAGAATCAAGACAATGGTATGAAGAAACTACAGTTCCATTTAATAATTATATAATAGGAGAAAACATATTTTTAGATGAAGTTCCATTTTCTCCAGATTTCAATACAAATGGTACTGTTAGAACAGCTACAGAAATAGGACTTACATCAGGAGACTTCGCACAATATACGGATAATGCCATAGATAAGTCAACGTGTAGTATTGTAGATGATTCATCTGGAACAGTTCGACGATATAATTTACTAATTTTAGAAGAAACCCCCGAACTAGCTAAGCCATATTCATCTTGGTATAAATTGAATAGTGATTCTGATAATGTTATAAAAGATTCATTGCAATTTAATTATAAACAGTATACCGAGAATTCTGTATTAAAACAGCCATATATATACAAATTAAATACTCAGGACTCACCAAGCACACCTATGCCTTTCGGTAAATTTGGTGGAAATTGGCTTGTTGATTTTAAATCAGGAATTATCCTATTTTCCGATGTTGATAATTTTACAAATGGTACACAAACTAACTCAGCATTTCAAATAAACAGTAATAATCGTCCGGTATTAAGTATTTATACATACATTGGTAGAAAAGGACTTGAAAAAATGATAACTACCGGAGATGACGTTAGTGAAATCACAGAACCCAGACTTAACCAAATATTCATTAGTAAAACTGATAATTATATGCGTAAATATGACGGGACACAATGGCTATCAATTGGAGGGAGCACCGAAATTGATGCTGACTTAGATTTAAAAGCACCTAAGGATAGTCCAACATTTACAGGAAACGCTCGGATGGATGGAGGTTTTATAAAACAATGGTTTTAGATAATATATACTCATAAATATATACTATGTCTATTGCTACACTAAAAAGAAAGACACAAACAAAATATAATAATATGAGTGTGGGTAGTACTCAAGGATTTTCACTTAATGGTGTGTTTCGCAACCAAGGTTATGTAGGGCAAACATCATTATCTCGTTCATTACCTAGAACCTTACAGCAAGGGCACGGTGGATGTTGTGGAACTTATAATAATGTTCCAGTAGTAATGTCTTCTGTAACAAGCACGGAAGATTCAAAAACTATCAAAAAAAGCGTTATGGGTACTTCCGGTATGTTAAGTTCAAAATATAGATGGGTGCGTCGTCCTCAACCACACACCTCTGTAAAACCAGATGTAAATAATAACACTTCCGACCAAAGCACATACATTACTAACAAAATAAAGAAGACAGTATTGGAAATTAAAAAGGGAAACAACCCAGATGACTCTTCTTGCACTAATATAAATACTACCACCAGTTCTTGTGTCAACCAGACAAAACTGTGTGAAAGTGTACGTCCCGAGGAGGAATATCTTCCTATTTCTAGCGGACAGTATACCGAACTATTAACTGATGCTTGTCAGGAAAACGATGTGGTTACTGAGAGACCAACACGTGGAGCACCATTACCAGGATTATAAAATTGAAAATATGTAAATAATACAACATATATTATTGTATTATTTGAAATGTCAAATCCGGACCCAGAATTAGAAGCTTATTTACAAAGTCTTTCACCGAAAGAGGTTAAGGCTTACCATATTGCCAAAGACCATCTCGGGATGACATATCAATATGAAAAAAGTATTGGCTATTTAGCATGGAAAAAAAGTCAATCCGAAAACAAATAAACATCTCTTATTTCTGCTGTTTTAATTTAAAATCTTTATAATTCATTACCTGCGTCTGAAGCTTAGACTCACTAGTAACCCCATTAAGTAAATTTGTCTGGAACCCATTCAGCTTATTTTCTTTTTTGATTGGTTGAATAATTGAATAATTCCTAACAGGTCCTAATGATATAAACTTGTTACGATAATAAACACGTTCAGGTTTACTTGACTTATTATCATCCCCCTTTTTTGTGGTTGAACTCGATGGTTTGTTTCTCTTAAGTTTTGCGAAAGGCGCATCTTTAAACATTGATTTACCATAACTATTTTTATCTGCGTCTTTTGTCTTCTTCTTTTCAACAATATGTATTTGTATAAATGGTGAAGGCTCTTTTTCAGGGGTTGTTTCATCATCCACGAAAAAATCTCTACATCTATACATTCTGACATATTTCATAGCAACCGCATTTAAGATGGTATAAGAAATAGGTTGTGAATCCGAATAATATGAAAACCCTTGTTTATATGGGTCATAAAACATAATAATATTCCCTTTGGGTGTGTGTTCTATCAATGTTTTCAGTTTCCACTTTTTTTCTAATTCATTATTAATATCTTTCATTGTTGTTGAATAGTCGTCTTTGGAATAAAATTCTTTATCTATATTTGAATTCATATCAATATTGGATTGTTTGTATGTTTCCAAGAACGCAGTAGTGTGTTTACTATTATATTCTTTTGTAATATCTATTGGTGGTAATATTACTTTTGTATTCATATGTTTCATTATACGTCTCCATATTATATTCCCACCAATAAATGCTATAGGTTTAATCAAGGTTGTAATATTCGAGGAGAATACCATACGCTTTATTATATATTCACGCATCGGTTTCATAAAAAAATCCATATCGTTGTTATAATTATATGGATGTATGTTTATGCCGTTTTAATGTAAATTATTAGTCTTCTTTTTTAGAACTCTGTTCTTTAACTTCATTTAATCTTAACGCAAACAACTCCTTAATTTCACTGTTTAGAAATGGAACTTCAATGCGCTCATATGTCTTATATGGATTATCTGGATGAATACACACCAAATATAAATTGGTTACTTTTTTCCCGTATTTATGTTCTAGAATAGTTTTATACACATTCAATTGAAGAGCATAATGCCAAAAGTTAGTGTCAGGAAGGTGTGAAATACACGGAGTAGTTGAATATTTTCCGAAATTACTTTCGTGTTGAATTTCTTTGCATCTTTTCCAATCGTAAATTTGTAATGTTCCATCGGGGTTCTCAAAAATCATATCAACTGACCCAGAGAACTTCAACTCTTCATAATAAATCATCCATTCAGTACGATATGGCTTTAGTTCCTTGAAATCCTCCACAAATTTGTGGAAATAGGTAAACTCGATGCTATTATTTACTACTTCCTGATTATTGTAATAACACTCAATATCATAATGCATTCTGGTTCCAGCATTTGCTGCTTGGTCCCTGTTATCATCCCACATCTTATTAATTTCTTCTCGTGTCATTTTGTAGTATTTATATGATGGGTCTGTATCCCATTTTCTACTTTTTAAAATATTAGTAATAATCTTGTCTGAATCAAACTTTTCAAAATGGTAATGATTCCAGGTTGTCACAGATGTATATCCACCTCTGTCACCAAGAACAGTATAAATATGTGGTCCTTCTTCAAATGATATATCATTATCACGTGGGTGTGGATGGAGCTCAGCCAAGTAGGTTGGCACTGGGTATTCAACTTGTTCTACGAAATCAGTCATTGTATACTGTATTGTATTGTATGTAAATGTAAAAAAATATAGGGGGGTAGTGATAATTCAATTTTTTATGCTGTATATTCAACTATGCTTTTTAGGTTATGTTTAACCTGTGTAAATATATCCTTTCTTAATTTCTGAAATAAAGTATCTTCGGACATATTGCCACCAAGCACCTTTCCGTGGTAATCTAGATATAACTCAGTGTATCTTTCAGTTGTATTAATTTGTTCGCTATGGACGTCATACCAATATGTTTTAAAATCATATAAGAACTGATTTGAAATACGTCGTAAATATTTATCCAAATCGTTATTTGAGATCTTCATCCATTTCTTCGTGTTATTTTCATCCAATTTGAAGATATAGAATGTGGTTGAATTATCAAATGTTCGTATAGGCACTGTATCTGCGTCCAGTAGATTAATAGCGTTAGACATTAGATGTTTCAATCCCTCTAATAAATCCTTATCATAAACAATCTGTAAACTATTATGAACTTCTGTTAATATCCCACGTTTTATCCATTCTGAAAATGTCATTGACATACGGTCTACGTTTTCTTTATTATTCAAATATTCTAATATATTATATTTTCGTTTAGCTACTTGCTGTAAGCGATTATTATCTTTCTCAAGTTTGTCAATACGTATAGACATATGTTGAATTAGTTGGTACATTTCGTGCTGTGTTGGAATAGGTGCCAATAAATCCACCTCGTTATTCTGTTCGCGTCTTGATTTAAATACAAACTCGCAACATAACAAGTGTCTGTCATAATTAAACTTTTCTTTATAGTTTCGCTTGCAAAATTTACAGTCATATGTAGATGACATTGTTGTTGTTTTTACTAACATCTATTTCATAACAATCATTTTCAATTTTGCGAATATTTAGAAACTATTTGATAAATAATTTATCGTATATTTGTATACAATGTTAAAGAATATTTTGGCAAATAGTAGAGTACAGACAATTCTCGTTTCTCTTCTCGCTTTATTTACAATCACTCAATCATTAAAGTATATGGATTTATATGAAGGTATGGAGACCAAGAAAGATGTAAAAACCAGTACCGAGCATAAGAAAATTGCAAAATCATACAACTTTTAATAAATCCATAAACTATACCTATAGCAATAAACGTATGAACTATATATAATTTATCACATAGTATATTATATATAACACAATGAGCCAGTATTTTGATAAACGTGATTTATTTTTAGATCCCAAAGTAAAACAATATGGTAGTCATATGGTTATGTCTAACGTTCACAAACCTACAAAAACCAAATATGTAAATATTGACACTAAGTTTAGTGATGAATATAATAACTTTTCTGTGGCAAACTATAATATTACATTACCTGAACACATCAATGATGTCAAGTCCATTACGGTTACTAATATGGAACTACCTATGTCTTTTTATAATATATCAGCTTCATTAGGTAACAATAGTTTTCAGATTACCAATCTAGAAGTAGATACCACGCAACCATATTTAACACAATTAAGCACTGGTTCTATTAATAGTGATAATAAATTTGTAGATACCATTGTCATACCTGATGGATATTATACTATTGATGAATTAAAGACAACTATTAATAATCAAGTTGACAAAATAAAAAGAATTCCTACAAACAGCAAGGGAAATATTGTTGTAGATGAATACGGAAACATAGTATACCAAGTGGATGGAGTTACTATGTTAGCACTAACTGCTGATTATACCAATCTTGTATCAGGAACACCTAACTATATTGAATATGGAGATACCAATCACCCTTCTGTATCAGGTGTAAATGACTCAGGAAGTTATGTAGTTGACATATATGGTAATTATAAAGTTGAACTATTAAGTGAGAAAGATGTGTATGTAAATGGCAGTTCAACGACTACTACCGATTTGTCATATGTCTATGTAAGTAATAGTTTAAAGAATACGAGTGATTTGCGGTTTGATTATTATACAAAAGGCTCTATGGGTAATCAAGGATATTTTTATTCAACTGGTTCTAATATGGAAATCGATTTTACTATTAATGACAAAGGTAATTTTGATAAATACAATTTTAAATCCAAAATTGGATGGGCTTTGGGATTTCGTAATTTAAACTATACAATTATGTATAACTTTAATAACCAGGAAAGTGATTATGATCCTTCTGATGGATTTGGTCCAGAAGGACAACCACTAACGTATGGAGAATTTCTGGTTGATTTGAATTCTACACGATATGTATATTTGGCATTGGAGGAATTTAACAAAGGAAATCAAAATTCTTTCGTTTCACCAACCGCATCCTCATTAATCAACAAAAATATAATTGCTCGTATTTCATTAGACCGTGCTAATTATGGATTTGGAGAATATTTACCCGCAAATAAACAAAATGGATTTTTATTGAGTGATGTGCGTGGATATAGTGGTAAAATAGACCTACATAAACTGAATCTTCAAGTGGTAAGTGATATTGGAACACCATTACCATTGAATGGATACGATTTTTCATTATGCTTAGAGGTAGAGCACGATTAATATCCGAAAAATTGAATTCAAGTATTATATTTGAATTTAATAAAATACAAACTACTATAATGAGTGAATTTGAGAAAAGCATCGACGCGTTCAAATATGACGATACAAATTCATCAGAAACAAAACAAATTAATATTGGAAACACAAGTCCTCCTACTATGAATAATGGTTTGGATATAACTGAACTTTCAGTAGAACAAAAATACGCATATAGAAAATTTGTCAAGGGAGAAAACTTATTTATTACTGGGCCAGGAGGCACTGGTAAAACTCACTTAATAAAACATCTCCTTGAATTTTCTACAAGCATAAAAAAAGATATACCCGTATGTGCGATGACCGGATGTGCCGCAGTATTATTAGAATGTAATGCTAGAACCCTTCATTCTTGGAGTGGAATAAAGCTAGCAAAGGGCGAAAATTCAGCAGTTGTAACTAATGTGTTACGAAATAAACATACAGTAAGACGATGGCAGAAGGCAAAAGGATTGATACTAGATGAGGTTAGTATGTTATCTAAAAAAATATTTGAAATCATTGAACGACTAGCGCGAGTTATAAAAAAAGATTCTCGTCCATTTGGTGGAATGCAAGTAGTATTTACAGGTGATTTCTTTCAATTGCCACCAGTCGGTACTTCTGGTGAAGATGAAACACGTCAATTCTGTTTTGAATCTTCAAAATGGACGAACGTATTTAAACCAGAAAATCATATTGAATTAAAGACTATGTTCCGTCAAACAGATCCAGTGTATATAAACATTTTACATCAGATTCGTCGTGGATATCTGGATGAAGATAAACAATCAATACTTGAAAAATATATAAAACGCAAGTTTGATTCTGAGACAACGAATGGATGTGTTCCAACGAAGTTGTTTCCATTGAGGTCTAAAACTGACTATGTAAATTCCATGATGTTTAAACGATTAACTGAAAAGGAGTATGTTTCAGAGGCTATTCGTAAAACAGATTGTACTACTCAGATGGATTCTACCAAACCACTTTCATTTGAAATAATCCGTAAATGCCGTGATTTGAGCGAAAACGAAACAAAATACGAATTAGATTTACTAATGAATAGCATTCCTTCAGCCCAGGTTCTTCGTTTAAAAACAGGAGCGGCTGTAATGTGTACTGTAAATCTGGATATGGATAACTCTATATGTAATGGTTCTCAGGGCGTTATTATTGATATAAAAGAATTAGCAGACGGTAGTATCTTACCGGTTGTTAGATTCTCAAACGGTATTGAAAAGACAATCCAATTACATCATTGGCAATCTGAAGAATATCCTACATTAGCAATCGGTCAATATCCATTATGCTTGGCGTGGGCGTTAACCATCCATAAAATCCAAGGTGCTACATTGAATATGGCTGAAATGGATATCGGACAAAGTATATTTGAATACGGTCAAAGTTATGTAGCATTATCTCGTATTCGCTCACTAGATGGATTGTATTTATCCGCATTTAATAGTAAAAAAATTGGGGCGAACCCAAAGGTAATTGAGTTTTATAATATTATTTCCAATAATACACTACCTCAATTAGACGAAACCGATGATGTACCTGACGAATTATTAGAAGAAGAGACATATGAATCCAAAAATGTAAAAGTAATCAAATTATAATATGTAAAAAATATATAATGGTAGCCGGTAGTATATTACCCGTTACTATACACAATGATAAATTATATTTTTTATTTGGGAAAGAAAATCCATCGGAGAAAAGTGCGAAGGGGTGGTCCGACTTTGGTGGAAGATTAGAAAACAAAGAAACGCCATTTGAAGGTGCGACCCGCGAAGGAAGCGAAGAACTTAGTGGGTTTTTAGGAAATAAATCACAATTAAAAACACTTATCCGAAAAAACGGTGGCATTTATAAACTAAAACACAATAATTATCATATTCATTTGTTTTTTATTGATTATGACGAGAACCTTCCAAAATATTTTAACCAAAACCACCATTTTTTATGGGATAATATGGAACACGATGTATTAAACAAATCAAAACTGTTTGAAAAAATAGAAATTAAATGGTTTTCTGTTGCCGATATGAAAAAATCTCGTAGATCATTTCGCAACTTCTATCAGTATATTACTGACTTACTATTTGAGAATAAAGAGAACATAGAAACATTTGCGAAAACCAAGTTTGTAAAATAGAGTTCATTTAGTCAGACACCTCTAAAAAAAATACATATTAATTGTATAAGACTGTTAATATGTCCTGGAAACAATATGGAGGTATTCGTAAAAATGATAAACTAAACAATCTTTCGTTAGGTACATTAGTAGCAGATGACATTATATTAAGACAAGTCAAAGTCACTACTCACATATTTGATGACACTATTGTGGCAAAAAAAGATATACAAATCCATCGAAATTTAGATGTTAGCAACAATGTAGATGTTAGCGGGGCGTTAGTAGTTCATAAAAATATGTATACCCCAAACTATGTTATTGGTACAAATAAAGATATTTCATTGAATTTTGAAGAAGATGGTGGTTATAGAGCATATATTTCAGCAGATGTAAATAAGGAATATATTGGGGTTGGTACAAATCACCCGAACGCATTTTTTGATATAAGTTCTACGGTTGTTGAAAGTTTTGCTATCAGAAATAATTTATCCCATATAAGAAACATAGTGGCTCAAAATATAAACGACTCCGGTATCGTAATGGATACAAGTGATAATATGGCAAGTATCGGATTCTTCTATAAAGACATCAGTAATTCATCTTCTATCCCTCGTTCTAAAATTACATCGGATACATCAAATTGTATATTTTCATTTGATAGTAGTATCAATAGTATAAACTCTCATATGGGAACCTACATAACAAGTCAACTCGCTACAACAATTACTACTATTAGTGGTGACATATCATTAAATTCCGAATCTATATATCTTACAAGTGTTAGTGGAGATATTGTATTGGCATCTGAGAATTCTACGTTTATTACAAGTATTAGTGGCGATATTGATATTAGTGCGAATGAAGGTGATGTTATAATACAGTCATTTGATTCTACAAAACTTCGTTCCGCAGTAGCTATTTCTCAACGAGGGGTCACAACAAAACTGAAGAATGAACCATTTACTATATATGATAATAGTTTGTCAGAACCCTTCCTTTATGAATATTATAATGATACTCAATTAAAAACGGGAACTGCGTCGGTTAGTGTCGCAATAGATAATTCAAGCACTACATTCACTCATTTATTAACTCCTGATGTTAAGGGTCTCTCTATATGCGGAGGTGCGTATGTAAAGGATAGTTCTCGCTCCATGGGAATGATTGGACTTTCTACCACTGATATATCATTTATACCTTCTCAAAGTTATGTTTCAAATAAAGATACTGTAGTATATCGCACAACTACAGGCATTAATACATACGCACCCAGATTAAATAATTATGTTATGGATATTAATGGACCAACCAGAATCGGTAATGGAGAACTTCATTCCATAATAAAACATACGTCTAAGTTAACTGATATACGTTCATCTAAAGATTTTTTAAATTACGTATTTACCACAGGAAGACGTGAATCAAAAATAGATGATGATACGAATTATGAAACAATTGGGTTTTCTTCTATGGATTCGGGTAAAACATGGACTAAGGTAATTGTAGAAAATACCGACACATTAAGAACCAATGATATGCACGTTTTTATGGTAGGAGATAAAGCATATACATTATCATCTAATGCGCGCATTCATCGTTACGATTTTTCAAGTAAAACGATAGATTTGGTTAATACAAACATTAATAATTTAACAACCACATCTATATATGTTAACAATTTTGGAACTAGTGATATAGGAATTTTAATTAGCGGTAAAGCGACAGGCTCAATTGAAAACAATATATATTATACTACAGTAGATACCAATTTTACAAATTTAACAACATTAAGTAGTATTTCGAATAATATATCTGATGTAGTTGCGTCTGATGGCTATGGAATTAAAGTGTATTTTGTTGGAAATGGTATCCAAACCGTAAACTATTCTACAACTATTCCAGTACTAGAAACAAGTATAACAACAGGCACATATAAAACAGTTTCGGCATACACCAATAATAATGCGGTTGCTGGCGGTGTGGATATAATATCATATACCGTAAATGGTGGTACTAGTTGGAATGTTGTATCTAATATTATGATAGATAACATAAGTATAACAGAATATGTTATAACCCGTATTAATATGCTATCGGATGGAAATGGATTAGCTATAGGAACGTACAATAATGGTACACAAGGAGTTATTTTATATACACAAGATGGAGGAAGTATATGGAAAAGTGTACCTAATGAAAAGGCATTTTATTCATTTGGAAATGAAGATGTATTGAGATTACCAAGCATAAATAGTATGTGTATTTCGGGTAATGGATCATTTATATTTACGAATACGATGGAAGACGTGTCTGGTGATGAAGAAGAATCCACATATAATAGCGGTTCAAGTATGATATATTATGGATTATATCCTGGTCTATTTGATGTATATAATAATAAAGTATTAGATGTCAATGGTGGAATGAATGTAAATGGGCAAATATTGCAATTTTAAAAATTACATATGAATACAGAATTGTAAATTTAGACTATATTTACTAATATTATCACATTAGTAAATATAACCAAATATAAATATACCAATTATATAAATGAGCGAGTGGTTAGATGCGTCATCGAGCTCGAATAAATTAAAACAGTCATATTTTACTAATTTTATAGATGTAAGTGGAACTGTGTCATTACGTAATAATAATAACCTTGATTTATACGGTGATGCTACAACACCAGAGTTTAGTATTAATTCTAGAGAAATACGTATCAAAGATAATGACGTTTACTATGATATTAGCAACTCAAAATTTAAATATATAAAAGACCTTACTATAAATGTGGAAGACCGTCTCAACTACCTAACTACAAAAACACAAAATATATCGGATGATTCTACAGGATTTATAAATGATGTATCAATGAACGGTGATGTTGATATTAGCGGGTCGTTAAACATTACTGGTAACTTAACAGTTACCGACCAAAATAACATAACTATTATTAATACAACCGTAAATGAATATACGTCAATTGTTACTGAGGACATCTCATTAAATGGAAAATTAAGTGTATCTGATGACGTGTCTTTAAATAATGACTTGTATGTGGGTAATAACTCATATTTTAACAGCCATATATATCCTACGGTAAATGAAACCGTTGATATCGGTTCACCTGAATTTAAGATACGTGATTTATATCTATCAAATAATTCATTATGGATAGGCGACAATCACAAAATAGATATTGGTTCAGATGATAAACTGAAGTTCAGAAAAAGAGCCACAATAACAATACCTAAGTCATTACGTAGTTTGATTGATATCAATTCCAAGATCGCATCAATTGGTAATGACAGAACATTAGTATCTGGAAATATTAGATTACAAGATTGGTTAAGTATTGCACAGGAGTCAGGTGAGACTATTAATGGAAAATCTGGAAAAAATATTACAACTCAAGATATTTATGGAAATGATGAAGATGATTATGAAGATATTCAAGACGCGAATATCGGATTAAGTGATTTAAGTTTGAACTATGACTTAATAGTCGCAGGTGATGTTTCATTCAATTCAAATCTATTTGTAGACGGAGATACCACTTTTAATGGTAATGTGAATTTTCAACCAAATAGTATTCCGTTATCTTCGATTGTTGGAAATGGACCAGATGGACCTACTGGAGCACAAGGTTCAGATGGGGCGGATGGACCTACTGGAGCACAAGGTTCAGATGGGGCGGATGGACCTACTGGAGCACAAGGACCAACTGGAGCACAAGGACCAACTGGAGAACAAGGTTCAGATGGAGCACAAGGACTTACTGGAGAACAAGGTTCAGATGGAGCACAAGGACTTACTGGAACACAAGGTTCAGATGGTGCTGATGGACCAACT
>Ga0209815_1000135_pt1 | contig 54832 bp, 49 predicted proteins | sample CoawatmetaG00DNA_FD_187507 | JGI IMG/M metagenome (GOLD analysis project Ga0209815, IMG submission 187507) | Marine microbial communities from the West Antarctic Peninsula - Coastal water metaG002-DNA (SPAdes) (version 2) | ecosystem: Environmental > Aquatic > Marine > Coastal ...
ACCATACTATAATTCGTTTAACTGCGCCTTCATCGCATGTTTTTATTCAAGTATTTGATGTTTTAGGAAGAACAGTGGATTTTCAAAAAATAAGCACAGATACAGATTCAAAAAGTATTTATTATAGCATTCCTAACTGCACTCCAGGAATTTATAAATACCGACTAAAGGACGCAAGTAATCAGATAGCTGTTGGTACTTTCTTAGTGCATTAGAAACTAAGCGTATCAGAATCTTTAGGACAAAAAGTAGCTTTTGTCCTAAAGATTTTTAAAGACAGGTCTTTTTGAAATAAACCACTTGAAACGCAAACCAATTTCAGTAAAAGTAAAACCAGCAGCAGTTGCAGAAGCAATATTACTTCGAGTTCCATAAAAATTAAGAAGACTTCTTTTAGAAAATTTATAGCCTAATTTAGCTTGTATTCTGTAAGTACTTTGCTTCGCAGTGTTTTCAATAAACTGAAACCCTGAAGCGGCAGTGAGTTCATAGTACCATTCCTTTTTATTCGTTATGTTTTCATCCTTAATAATATTAAAAAACACTTCGTAGGCATTAAACCTTTTTGGGCTAAAATAAATAGTAGGCACTTGCTTTTTAAAGGAGATATTTTGATAATTAACACCGGCTTTGAAGGAAGGCTTCTCTGAGATATTATAATACAATGAAGTGAATAATAGACTTCTTGAATTGTCATCATTCTGGGTCGTATAATAATACTGGGTAAACCAACCCAACCTAAAATTAGTGTTTAAGTTATAATTAATTACATAGTTATTTTGAACAATTTCTCTTTCCAACAGTGCTGCATTAAAATTTTGCATTTCCCGCGTATACCCCAATTCTAAATTTTGAAGTTTAAAAGGCTTAATTTGAGCAGATACATTTACTAACAATTGATTGAAACTATTTGTTGCCGCTTTTGAGGAGGCAACTCCAATAAGAGTTTTTAATACAATATGATTGCGCACTTGATAGGAAACACCCGCTAAAACATTGTTTGAAGTAGCTTTAAGACCACTTAATGAATTACTGGTAGTTCTATAATTATAACTTCCTAATACTTTAAATTTTGTGGATAAAGAGAGTTCTGATGCTACAGTATAAGCATACGCTTCATTGTCTCCGTTATCAAAAGAGTAAGAAGCTTTTGTGCTCGCAAAAGGAGTGAACATTTTATCTAAACCCTGTATAAAATTAACGGCATCTTTTTGGTTTTTATAAAATTTTAAGGTGTTTTCTGCACTTTTATAAGCCTGTAAATAAGAACCAGAAGCTTTTAGGGCATTGGCCTTTCCTAAGTTTCCGTCAAAGGAAGTGCTGTCATTTTTTAGAATGCGGTTGAAATTGGTAATACTTTTGTTAAAATCACTTTCATAGATATTTAAAGTCGCTCGTAATATGAGTACCCAATTTTTATTGGGATATTCTTTATTTAATTTTTCAATCAGGTTGGTTGCTTCGCGATATTTTTTATTCCATATTAATGTTTGAACGTACCGCGCCTTTGTTTCTTGCAATGCTTTCGCATTCGTTTTTTTATGTAAAGTGTTCATCGCAGTAGTACTTGTTTGCAAAGCTTTTTTGTTTTTACCTTTTAAATGAAAAACTAAGGCAAGACTGTTTAGTGCATTTCGTTTATTTTCAGGATTTTCTCCAAGCCTGTTGTACGTTGCTTCCGCTTCTATAAAGTCTTTAGAAATAAGATATACATTCGCCATATTTTGAAGCGTTTCAGTATCTTCTTTAAAAAAAGTTAAGTTTTCGGACAATATCTTTAAGGAAGCGCGATAGTCTCCTTTTTGAAGGTATTGATTGGCAAAACCTAAATTAATATATTTCTTAGAAGTTAGAGCATTTAGATTAGTAGGTGCAACTAATAGCGCCTTGTTGACATATAATAAGGCCTGATCGAATACTTTTAAATTAGAAAGCGTATTTGCATACCCCAAGAGTGCAGGAAAGCTTTGAGGGGCTTCTTTTACCAGTTTTTTATAATACCCGGTTGCTTTCTGATACTTTTTATCCCATAATAAGGATTCTGCGTAGTTGAGTTTAATTTCAAAATCTTGGGGATATTTTTTCAATAAATCAGAAAAAATAAGCACTGCAACTTTAGCTTTCCCACTAAGACCTAAAGCCCTTCCATAGCAAATTTCAGCAGTTTTATTTTTTGGATAGATCGCTATAATTTTGTTGAAAAAAGTGGCCGCTTTTTTATATTTTCCAGTTTCCAAATAGGCAAACCCTTCTTCCATATTTTGAGACAGGCAGAGAGACGAATAAAGCGTACAATAAAGAAATAATTTAGAGCTAAATTTCATATACTTGGTTTACTGCAAGTTAAGGAATCGCAACCAAACATACCCAATAGTTCATCGACAGTAATTGCTCTTTCATCGAAATTTATGGGCTTCACATCTGCTATTAAAAGATATTTGTGATAGCAGTGCCTTATTAACCTAAAACCCACAAATCATGGCTTTACAGATATTAGAAAATAACGGAAGTTTTTATATTCTTGGAAATATTTCTTGTGAAAATGTATTTTCAATGAAACAGTATATTGAATCTATTTTAGAAAAAAGAAAATATGTCACCATCGATATTACGCAAGTAACGCGAATTGATATTCAGGGAGTCTTAACACTAACTCAAATATATCAAGATGCGTTATTAGCAGAAAAGGTATTTACCATTGTAGGGGTTGGAAGTAAAGATTTATACGATCACTTTAACAGCCAAAGGATCGCTTAATTAAGAGGTTAGGAATTTTTATAAATATTTTAAATGGTAAAATATTAAAAAAAAAGTTGTGTAAACTTATTGTCAGGGTAGCAATGTCCCGCTCATTCTATAGTGTTTCAAAATCCAAAACGTATTTGTTGTTTTAAATAACAATGATATGCTAAAGAAAATACTGAATACATTTAATATCTTATTGCTAGAAATGAGTATAAAGAATCTAATAAAAAGAAAAGTATCTTCAGAACAAATATTCATGATCAGTGTCCTCATCGTGAATGGAGGCAATTATGTTTACAATCTTGTATTGGCGCGAATATTAGGCCCCTCGAAATTTGCAGATGTTGCTGTTTTAATCACTTTTTTATTGACATTGTCTTTTATAGCAATGACGTTTCAATTAGTAACTGCTAAATTCTCAATGCTTTTTAGCGTGCAAAACTTCAGAATTTTTGTGTCTTTAATGTATAGAAATGCAATTATCATTGGGGTTTTACTGGGATTGTTAATCATGATCTTTTCAAGAGAGTTGCAAGCGCTATTCAATACCTCTGCAGCAGCTATGTTTGTTGTTTTTGGAATTGGTGTTCCTTTGTATTTTATTATGAGTATCAATCGAGGCATCTTTCAAGGAAAGAAGGAGTTTAAACATTTGTCGATTACTTATTTGACAGAGATGCTTAGTAGGCTGCTTGTAACTTTCGGTTTTATCTTCCTTTTTGATCTTAAAGCTGCCGCAATAATAGCATTCGGAATTATAATTTCATTCGGTTTTGGGATGCTTCCTTTTAGATATAAGGTTTTCAGAGTTGCAATAAAAAACAAATTACAAGGAGTCTATAGAAGTCAAATAAAGCATTTTTTTTTATTAACTGCTTTTTACGAACTCACCCAAATTATTATTAATAATAGCGATGTTTTACTAGTAAAACACTATTTCGAACCTTATAATGCTGGATTATATGCTTCCTTAGCTTTAATTGGAAGAGTGGTCTATTTTGTAGCTTGGATGTTTGTAATGCTTTTATTACCAAAGGTAATTGAGTTAAAAAAAGAAGGCCAAAGTACGCATGGCGTATTGTTCAAATATATGGGGTACATCACTTTTTTATCCTGCACTATTGTATTGAGCTGCTTCCTGTTTCCAGAGACAATTGTGCACTTATTATTTGGTGAACGATATCTTGAAATTTCCCCATTATTGTGGAAATATGCGTTGGCAACCTCTTTGTTTGCAGTATCTAATATTTTTGCTTACTACTATCTATCTTTAGATAAATACATTCCAGTAATGATTTCTGGTTTTTTTGGCATGTTACAATTCTTTTTAATTATTTGGTTTCATGAAACTTTAGAGCAAGTTGTTCAGATACAAATACTCTCCATGTTCGTATTGTTAGTTGTTCAAATATTATTTTATTGGAAATTAAGGAAGTTTGATTACAACATGTAAGGGGTGAAAAAACACTCCTCTTTTGAAAGTGGACATTCGTCGACATATTTTTGCACTCTAACTAAATTAAAATCAGAGTGTTCTATATTTTTTAGTATTTAGCATAAAATATTATATCGTTTTTATTGAATACTAATTTTTTTAAAAATAACGCTATGAAGCTGGCAATTCTAACCGCCTATCCGCCAAGTAAAGTAACATTAAATGAGTATGCATATCATTTAGTGAGAGAGTTTAGGCAAAAATCGGAAATTACAGAACTTATTTTATTGACAGATAGGACTGAAGAATCTAAAAAAATAGATTTTTTAGAGGAAGGATGTAAAATAACAATTAAGGAGTGCTGGTCTTTTAATTCCTATCGAAATATTCTAACGGTTATCAAAGCAATAAACGAGACAGCCCCCAACAGTATTTTATTTAATTTACAATTTATGAAATTTGGTGATAAAAAAATTCCTGCGGCATTAGGACTTTTATTACCCTTAATTTGTAAACTTAAACGCATACCAACAATCGTTTTATTACATAATATTTTAGAAGAGGTAGATTTGAAAAAAGTGGGGATTACCTCTAATAAATTATTGCAAAAAATATATAAGTTTACAGGAAGTTTTTTGACAATGCTCATATTAAAAGCAGATGTAGTGGCAGTAACAATGAGAAAATATGTCAATATTTTAGAAAAAAAATACAATGTAAAAAATGTGATAGCAATCCCACATGGAACTTTTGAAGTGCCAAAAAAGCCCGAATTTAAGGTGCCAAAAGGGGCATTAAAAATAATGACCTTTGGAAAGTTTGGTACCTACAAAAAAGTGGAGTTATTGATTGAAGCGGTGCAAATTGTTAGAAGGATGACAGGTATGGATTTGGAGATTGTAATCGCGGGTGCAAATCATCCAAACACGCCTTCGTACCTTGAAAATGTTAAGCGGAAGTTTGCTAGTGTGCCAAAGTTGATTTTTACCGGTTATATTGAGGAAGACAAAATACCAAGTTTATTTAACGAGAGTGCTGTGGTTGTTTTTCCCTATTCCTCAACTACGGGAAGCTCTGGGGTACTGCATCAGGCAGGAAGCTACGGTAAAGCTGTAATCATGCCTAATTTAGGAGATTTAGCACTATTGGTAAAAGAGGAGGGATATCGAGCGGAGTTCTTTGAGCCTACCAGCGCGGTGAGCTTGGCAGAATCAATAGAGGCAATTGTAACAAATGATGCATATAGAGTTGCTTTAGGCATCGCGAATTATGAAGCTGCATCTGCATTCCCCATGTCTATGATTGCTGACATTTATTTAGACACATTTCATGATATTTTAAACGTTTCTAAAGTGAAAAATAATTGCAATTATCAAGTCAATTAATGTTTAGAAATATATTTAAAAGATTTTTTCTTTTCCCCATTCTTATTTATAAACCCATAATGCTCTTGAGCATTTCTTCTCCAGGGGAGTTCCCCAACAACTTCTTTGGGGATTTTATTAAAATCATATAAAGTCCACGATATAAAAGGAATTTTATTTTTAGCAAATACTGCTTGCATTTCTTTATAATACCTCGCCTGCTTTTCCTCTGAGCTCCCAAAGGGTTTCCAAAATCCACGATAGGAAGTCGTTCCAAATTCACCCAAAACAAGAGGTTTGTCTTTTATTATTTCCTTTAAATCGGTATACCTTTCCTCAAAAGCATCTTTGTCTTCATAATAGTGGAAAGAAACAAGGTCTACTTTATCTTTTAAGATACTCGCACTGCTAATGTTCGACCAACCAATGGTTACCGCATGCTTCTTATCAATGGACTTTATAAGAAGAATAATTTGTTCTAACCAAGAAATTACATTCTGCCTGCCTCTAGAATCAAAGTCTAAATTGGGTTCGTTCTTTACATCCCAAGCAAGCAGAGCATTGTGATTTTTAAAAGCAGTGACAATCACTTCGACATGCCTATGATTTAGAGTCCAATCTAAAACCTCATAGTTTCCGTAAAAATCAAATAATGTTATAATAACTTTTAAATCATTTTTTTCTGCTGCATCTAAAACTTTCCGAAGTTTATTTAGTTTGCTTTCACTTACTTTTGCCTTGCCGAAATCTTTATATGGAACAAAAATTCGAATAGTATTTAGATTTGCAGTTTTTATGAGATTAAAGTCTTTCAGTATTATTTTTATGTCAAAATCGCTCCCAAACATATTCCAGGGAGTGGCTTGAGGATAATAGTTGATTCCCTTTATGGTTTTTGAAATAGGTGTAGAAGCTTTTGTTTTTTTATTAAATTCTGAGACACTTTCTTTGACCAGGTGTCGGATGCGCCAAAAACCATCTTCCAACAAAAGAATTACTTTGTAATTTGCGATCTCTGTAATTTCTAATATGAATTTATTGTCTTTAAAAACTCTTTTGTATTCGACAACGTTTTTATCTTCTAATACCACCAATTGACCATCTTCACTAAAAAGAAAAATATCTGGGTTATGGCTCAAAGTAGTGCGTTCAATAGTTATTTTTTCTTTTTTATTTGCTTGGATAATATTAAAAATATTCTTTCTTGCGCTTTCTGTGTAATAGGCGTCAACCCCTATTTTTGAATTGGTGCTGAAGGCAATATTTTTAATATACCACGCATCTAAATAATTACTCTCAATTTCCGATAAAGTTTGTGCATTCATCTCCCTCCCTAGATTTCCATCTTCCAACCAGGTAACCTTAGGCAGGTATTGATCTATTTTTTTTATTTTTGTATGTAAGATTTTACTTCTATCTGCTCCCGTATTAAAATAACTATACAAAGAACTGATTAGAAACAGGAGTACAGCAGTTATTATAAGATACGACAAAAGTAAAATGCTTTTAAAAATTATTTTATTTGTATTTACCATAGTGCAGTGGATTGAAATAGTTTGCGAACTTTCGCTGTAGATATCCTTAAATCATAATTCCCGTTTTTATAAATACTTTGATTCAATTCAAAAGAAACGAAACCTTCTCTAGAACTTTTAATAATTTCATGTAAGAATTTTTTGTTTTTATAAATGGATATTTTTACTTGCAGTCCGTCAGGAATTAATTGGTCCATAAAACTTTTTATAGGTCCTACCGTAATTTTTCTATTGTTTTTAAGAAAAGTAACTTCAAAATTTTCAACTACTTTTTTATACTTTACTTTTAAAGTATTGCTTTCAGCCATGCCTAAAACATAGGCTTTTACGCTCCAGTCTTCTTCATAGTCTGGATGTATTATTTTTGCAGTTGCAACTCCAGCAATGGTAGTCCCGGAAGTTTTTAAAAGAGCACCTACTTTATTTGTAATGAAAAAATAAACAAAATTGCCATCACTAATTGTATTGTTGTTTTTATCTTTTATAACTGAACTCGTGAACGTAGTGATTTGATTTCCGTCGGCATATGTATGGTTTCTTTGGGAATAAATAGTGAAATTTGTTGCAATCGCAGGCATTACATTTACATCATATTCTTTAGAATTTAACCCCAGACTTTCTGAAGAGAGTAGCATTCTACCACTCTTTATAGGTGCATAAATATATTTAAAAGCAATTAAATTTTTAGTAAAAACAAGATTATTTCTTTCCGAAGCTAAAAATTGTTGCTGTATAGAAACCACTGTATTTTGTTTTAAAGGATTGTCTAAGTTGTCTGTAGGAATTACAACTAAGATGCTATAATCTATACCACCAGCCTCAATACTTGGAGGACCGATATAGGTTTCTAAAGAACTTGGATTTTCTTTTGGCACAATGTTAAGGGTTCCAAAAAGCTTTTGTTTTGTTCCAACAACCCTCCAATTTAAAATACCACTTTTAATACTCAAATGATTTGGGATTTGAAAAGAGATCCTGCTGCCTTGACGTTGAGACTCGATTAAAGTACTGCCGTAGCTGTTTGCGCAATACATTTGATATGTAATGGCAGTATTTCCCTCGAACTGTAAGCGGATAGTGCTTCCGGCAACAAATAGTGTATCCAGAGGGATTCGTATTAAGTCATGTTTTTTAGGCATCGTTTTTTGAGCTGTAATACTGAGCATTACAAACAAACTGCACACTAGAAAGAGGTTGTTTTTTAAATTCATTATTTGGGATCTCCGATATAGCTATTCATTTCAATTTTCACATAATTATAATAAGGATGTGTTATTTTCTGCAATGCGATTTCCTGGTGTTGTTTAATGCGATTGGGTACAATTTTATTGGAAATATTTTCATTTGGTAGGCCGTTTACGAAACAATCGCTCATGTCGTTATTTATAATGGTAATGTTGTCATGATTTAAAAAAAGATACTCAAAATATTGTTTTCGCTGCTGTCTTATCCCATTTTTTAAAAATAAATGATCTACCCAAACAATGCTTTTATTTTTATCATAGTAGGTTATTAAGAGCTGTGGTACCGTAATTTCTTGCAGCCCACTATTAAACAATGTTCCTTTTATATTTTTTGAATTTATATGGAGATCACTTAAAACAAGATCCTTATACAGATCTGAATTTGAAACATTTCCAGCAACCTGTAAATTAAATTTTGTGGGTTGTTCTTCAAATTCTACGGGTGTAAATTCGTCTGGATTGAATGTTTTGGGTATTGCGTCTTTTGTTTTGGACCATGCGATTCCTTCAAAGTTAATTCTAAAGGAACTGACTTCTTTTGGCATTAGTTTATGTTTTACATGATATTTAGCATTGTAAATAGCTAATTCTTTACTTTCATTATTATACAAGGTACCTTTTAAAACAATATCTGCGGGAATATTATCAATATTTTGAATTTCTCCAATAATTGCATAATGGGTATTAAATTTCACCAACTTGGCAGAAATAATTTCTAATACAGGTTGTTTTAATATATCTTCATGATATGTCTGTTCTGTAGATATTTTTTTTCTTCCTTGATTAAAGTAGCTGGTTATGTTATTAGAATATAATTGATCTGGAGGCAAATCTGAATCTAATTGGTTTGGCATTATGTACCATTTTCCATGCCTCTTAACAACAGTTCTGTAGGCTGATTTGTTTATTTTTTCAAGTGGTGTAATCCATTTTGTAGCTACCTTTAATGTGACCAAACTATCCGTGCTTTTCAGAATTTCAACTTCTAAAGCATCTAACTTTGCATATGAATTTAACAATCCGTCTGTAACAGCTATTTCCAGCATGTATTGGGAGATTGAAATGTTACTATTTGGATCTATATAATGATAGCTTTTTTCAAGCTCTTTTAAGTCTAGTGCATCATAATAAGCAGTGATGACATTTTTAGGAGATCTTTGAGAATTGTTTTTTAAATACAAATTATACAAACTATAAATTATAATTATTAAAAGTAGGCCTGTCCAAATATGCATCGTTTTTAACAAACCTTTCGAAAAGAAGGAGCTGTGGAATTGATACTTATGGTAATCAAGTTTGGGACGACCTTTTGTATTTAAAATATTTACAAAAAGAGACGGTAGGTTAAAGATAAAAGCGAATATCAAAGCAAGAAGTGGTACAATCCCCCAAAGTACTTTTTGCCAGGTAGCCACATCTTCTTTTTCTAAAATTGAATTGAGGGGTGGAACATTTAATTTTTCCCATACTAATATTCCGTTTTCGAGTCGCGGCAAACGCTGCCATCCACAGAAATACAGAATAGGATCGTAAAACTTATCGTTAGAAAAGATATATTTTAAATTATATTTTTCAGGTGTTGTTAAAAATTGTTGCAGCGATCCAATCCCCGCAATTCCTTTAAATTTCGAGTTCTCCAAACGTTCTACAGGTCTTGTTGTCAATTCAGGTAAACGCCTGGCAGAATGATAATTTCCATCGACGGTCATTGCTTTTGTTTGTACCGATAGCCAAGACATTTGATCACCAAAACCTAAGGTTAAATATCTCCATTGGTCGTGTTGATCTTGATTTAAAAAGTTTACAATAGGTAACATTTTTATTTTCTTGGGCTGAGAAGGAATAAAATAGCCTAAACTCAATGTGAAAACAGTCATGAATAAAAAAAAGCTAACTAAAAAGAAACCGAACAGCCGATAATATACTTTTCCAAATTTTTGATGAATAATTTTTTTTAGATCACCAGAGATAAAACGATATGTAAATTCGCCAAATAAAGGCAAACACATAATGGAGGCCCAGAGTGTAAATCGATCTAATGTTAAAATATTAAATGCATTTTCCCCCAGCAGTATCTCTGGTATTGGAGTGGTTCCTCCCGTACCTAAAATAACTAATAGTGTAAAAGAAAGTCCAAAAAATAAATAGCGTTTGCTAAAAAACCGATAAAAAAAATAAGGCCAGAGGAATAGTAAAACACCCCAAGGAATTATAAAGAAGACCAATCCAGAAGATGTAATCTCAAGAAAGTTATCTCGAGATCCGTGGGGAATTGGGATTTGTGTTATTGGATTGTTCTTAGAGTTTAACCAATAGGGTAGAATACAGCCAATAATTAGAAGCAGTGAGAGTGCTCCAAAACTTACAATTCTTTTAAATTTTTTTTTGAAGTTTTTAATAAAAAGTTTAAAGTTCACTTCTTTATAAGAGCCTACTTGATCTTTGCAAGTATCCAGTACAACCATTCCTATAACAGGAAAAATGAAAAACACCATTCCAAAAATAGGGGTAACATGGTGGGATACAGTGGTAACTGCAATTAATGAAAGTGCCGTAAACAAATAACGATAGCGCCCTATTTTAAGCCATAGATAAATTTCTGGGAGTGCATGCATTAAAATTGCGATACCAATGATGCTCGGTATTTGGCCAAAAATATGCAAGGTTTCTACAAATGAGGAAGAGAAAACAGCTAAAAAGGTAGCATAACTCGCAATCGTTCTGTTCCCTGTAATTAGCAGCGAATATTTATAAACACCAGTAAGAAAAAGGAGAATACTTAGAAAAGCAACTGTGAAAAGTCCAAATTTCAACCCTCCAATTAAAGATAAAATTGCAATCGATTGATGCACTAAGGGAGGATAGCTCATTACCGTAAAACCTGTATACCATTTCGTGTTCCAAGGTTCAAACCAGTTACCTGCATAGTGTTCCGCAAAAAAAAGATGTGTGAGCGCATCATAAGAACCTTCTAAAGTAAAAAAGAGTGCACTTCCATGAAACGCAATACCAATAAGTATCGCTGCAATTACATACCTATTATAGGTTTTTTTCATAGTAAGAATGATTCACTAACAAGATAGTAAATATAAATCCTTTCAATGCGGTCTAAAACTATATCTAACCTCACCAACTTGCCGTTGAACTATACAAAACAGTATTTTGAGTATTACAGGGTTTTTTTTGCGCAAACAAAACTACTTTTGAACTATACCTAATTACTAAAAACTTGACTTATGAGAGTATTAGCAATAGATGACCAAAAATTAGTTTTAATCCCTTTAGCACTTCGATTGGAAGAATTAGGATATTCAGTTCTCACAGAAACAAGCGCAAAAAAAGGAATAGAAGTTTACAATTCTTTCAAACCAGATTTGGTTATTGTAGATATTATGATGCCGGGAGTTTCAGGAATGGAGGTAGTAAAACATATTAGAAATGTAAAAAAAGAAAGCACTCCAATTATGGTTTTATCAGGAAATACTGACGCTGAAACCATTGTTAGAGGTTTTGATCTAGGGATCAATGATTATATGAAAAAACCTTTAAGTTTAGTGGAGGTTTGTGCGAGAGTTAAAAGATTAATTGGTACTCCTGTCAAGAGTAATCAACAGATAATAAATAAAGGTATAATCATTCAAAAAAGATGTGTAGGCGTTGTAATTCCTTGTTATAATGAAGAGAAAAGATTAGCAAGTAAAGCGTTTATTAATTTTATCACCAAGAATTCTGGGTATCGTTTGTGTTTTGTAAATGATGGGAGCACAGATAGGACTGCAGAAATTTTAATTAATTTAAGAAAGGGAAGAGAAGATTATATTACCGTATACACGAGCAAAAAAAATGCAGGGAAAGCAGAAGCTGTAAGAAAAGGAATGCTGCACATGGCCAAACAATTAGACCTTGACTATATTGGTTTTTTAGATGCAGATTTATCTACAGGTCTGAATGATTTTGACCATTTAGTTTCTGTCATAGAGAACTCTAAATACAAAGTGGTTAGCGGTTCTAGGATCACGAGAATGGGCGCTAAAATCGAGAAAGAATCCTCAAGAAGGTTTATTAGTTTATCCATTAATTTTTTGATTAGAAAAATTCTTTCGTTGGATTTCAAAGACACACAATGTGGTGCTAAAATTTTTCATAAAGATGTAATTCAAGTTTCCTTTGGAGATAAATTTATAACAAAATGGATATTTGATGTCGAAATTTTTAGAAGAATAACACTTCATTTTGGACTTAAGAAAGCAAAAAAACTATTTTATGAGCAACCTTTAAAGAGATGGATCCATGCAAGTGGTTCTAAATTATCTACAAAAGATTCCATTAAAATTATCAGTCAATTATTTAAAGTTGCCTGGCACTACAGGAGTAGAAAAATAAAAAAAGTGGAAAGTATTTCTTTTGCGAAGCGAAAAGAAAGCTATTTTCTAATGCCAAGTCTTAAAAACGTAAAAGTATGAAAAAAGGCATAGTCATCGTATTCTCTGAGGACGAAAATAGAATTCATAAAGATGAAATTATAAACTTGTCCAGTCAAAAAGACATTAAGCTTTGTTTAGTTAATAATGGGAGCAAAGACAGTACTTTACAGGTTTTAAAATCTGTTAAAGATGATTTAGAATCAAATTGTGTTTTTATCATTGACATTAAAAAGAATACAGCAATAAATACAGCAGCAAAAGCAGGTGCGAGATTCCTCTTTAGTGCTGGAGACCTAAAGTATATTGTGTATTTGAGTTCAAATATTTTAGGGTTTTTTAAAATCAAACAATTTGAAGTTTTAAAAAAAATAGAAAAGGAATTTGTAGGGACTTTTATAAAAACGAACAATAGAAGAAATATTAAAAAATTCTATTCGCCCAAAGATTTTTATGTTTTTAGGTAGCGCAGCAATACACCAGTTCCAACACTAGCAACTTCTTTAATAATTTCTAAATTTTGAAAATCACTTTCGGAGACAGGGGGATTTGGATCTATAAAATAAATAGGCGTATTTAAGTGCACAGCATTAATGAGTCCTGCAGCTGGATATACTTGCATCGCGGTTCCAATAAGCACAAGTATGTCTGCTTTTGCTACTTTTTTAGCGGCTTTCGCTAGCATTGGCACCATTTCTCCAAACCAAACAATATGCGGCCTTAATTGGCTTTTTTTAGCGCATACATCTCCCAGAACCAACTCTTTTCTCCAATCTAAAATAATCGTTTCGTCTATACTACTTCGAACCTTTAGAAGTTCGCCATGCAGGTGGGTAACATTCGTGCTTCCCGCGCGTTCGTGCAAATCATCTACGTTCTGCGTAATAATTTCGACCTCATAATTCTTTTCCAGCTGTACTAAATTAAAATGTGCTTTATTTGGAGCAACTTCTAAGAGTTGTTTTCGCCGTTGATTGTAGAAATTTAAAACCAGTTCTGGGTTTGCGGCATATCCTTCAGGAGAAGCAACCTCCATAATATCATGTCCTTCCCATAAGCCATCGGTGCCTCTAAAGGTTTTGATACCACTTTCGGCAGACATGCCAGCACCCGTTAGAATGACAATTTTTTTCATGAAAGAATAGATTTGAGTATTTTATAAAAATCTTTAAGAAAGATAAAAATAATAATTTTAAATTTGTGTTTATGATTGATGAAAAACTATTAAAATATTTTGAGAGCTTTTTAACAGACCATAGAAAAAAGCTATTTAAAAAGGTTTTGGAGGATAGAACACGACATTTTACAGTTGTTTTAGAAGATATTTTTCAACCACACAACGCGAGTGCTGTAGTGAGGACTTGTGATATTTTTGGAGTTCAAGATGTGCATGCTATCGAAAATAAATACAATAACAAAGTTTCTAGACATGTTGCCAAAGGGTCTCAAAAATGGTTGAGTCAGTATAGATATCGCAATGATGGCGATAATACCAAAGCGTGTTTAGCGCATTTAAAAGAAAAGGGATATCAAATAATTGCAACAACACCGCATAATAATTCTTGTGTATTGCAAGATTTTGATTTTACAAAAAAGACGGCGTTTGTCTTCGGAGTAGAGGCAGAGGGTGTTTCTGACTGCGTTATTGAGCATGCAGACGGGTTTTTAAAAATACCGATGGTAGGATTTACAGAAAGTCTGAACATCTCGGTAGCGGCAGCTATCGTATTGCAAGAGGTTACCACAAAACTCAGGAATTCTAATATCAATTGGCAATTATCCACCGAAGAAAAAGAACTGTTGTATTTTGATTGGGTAAAAAAGACGATCAAAAATGTAGCGAGTATAGAAGCACATTATTTTCAAAATTTACAAAATGAAGAAGCATTGAAAAAAAAATAGTTTTTAGCACTCATTAGCGTTTAGGATACTCCAATAATTTTGAACTATTCAATAATTACTTTTTCTATGGTGGCAGTAGAATCGCAGCGTTTCACCAATAAGCTTATGTTTTCTAGCGCGTCGTCACCAGTAATATAGTATTCTGCACATGGCGTTTTTCTAGGGTTTCCTTTTCCAAAATCTACATCACCAGTATTTAGAATAGTAGCTATTTTTAGCGAGTCCACATCATATCTCTTCATGGCAGTTTTTGCAGCATCAGAAAATAAACGCTTTTTAATTCTTATTGTTTTCAGGGTTCTTGCATCCATCCCATAATCAAAAGTGGCATTTTTCTTTTGCCAAAAAAAATAAACACCGATAGACCCTAGGGATACACCTATTAAATAATAGAAAATTCTTTTGACGAGCATACTAAAAATTTTAGGCTACAAATTTAGTTTTTTTGAGGTAATTTATAAGAGATCCCTGCTTTTATTTCAAAGAAGATTATAAGAAACAAGACCGCCTGCTAATAACTATAGAATTAACAAATTAATGTCTCTAAAAGGAAGGTCAAACCAGTCAGCAACTGTTTTATTGGTAAGGACTCCATGGTAAAAATACATCCCGTTTCGCAAACCTTTATCGAATCTTGCTGTATTTTCAAATCCTCCTTCTTCCGCAATATTTAATAAATATGGAGTAAAAATATTACTAATGGAAACAGAAGCTGTTCGTGCATAACGTGCAGGGATATTTGGAACACAATAGTGGATGATGCCGTGCTTCACAAATGTTGGGGCGGTATGTGTGGTTACATTAGAAGTTTCGAAACAACCACCTCTATCGATGCTCACATCTACGATTACAGCACCTTCTTTCATTTTCTCAATCATCTCTTCAGTAGCGCAAATAGGAGATCTGTTTTTACCTCGAATTGCACCAATAGCAACATCACAGCGCATCAATGCCTTTAAAATTGTTTTTGGTTGCAACGTAGAAGTATAAATTGGGGTGTTTAAACAATCTTGAAGTTTTCTTAACTTACTAATAGAATTGTCAAAGACTTTTACTCGTGCACCCAGACCGATTGCCGTTCTTGCTGCATATTCGCCAACAGTTCCAGCTCCAAAAATAACAACACTTGTTGGCGGAACCCCTCCGATATTTCCAAATAGCAGGCCATTTCCTTTGTTGACACCGCTCATGAGCTCACCCGCAATTAAAATAGAAGCAGTTCCCGCGATTTCACTTAAGGATTTTACAATTGGTAAAGAATCGTGCTCGTCTTTTATATAATCAAATGCCAGTGCTGTAATCTTTTTCTTTGCTAAACATTCGAAGTATTTTTTATTTTGTGTTTTGAGTTGCAGGGAAGATATTAATATTGTTTTTGGAGCTATATACGTTATTTCCTCTTCTGTTGGTGGAGCAACTTTTAGAATAATATTGCATTTAAAAGCTTCTTCCACATTATAAGAAATTTTGGCACCTGCATCAGAATATTCTTTATCGGTGTAATTTGCGCCCTCTCCAGCACCTGTTTCTAAAACAACTCTGTGCCCATTTGCAGTCAATGCACCAACCGCATCAGGAGTCAAGCAAACTCGTTTTTCGCTGAAATAAGTCTCCTTTGGGACACCAATAAATAAATCTCCTTTTTGCTTTTGTATTTCTAGCATTTCTTCTTGAGGAAGTAACTCTTCTTTACTGAAGGGCGAAAATGGACTCATGGTTTATTTATTTTAGGTGTATGTTTCGTTGTCCACTCTCTAAAAGTGTTAAGTGAATTTTAACAGTCTCTAAAGGTAGTAAATTTTGGACATTTTGCGGCCATTCTACCAAACACCACTGGTTACGGTCGAAATAATCCTCTATACCCATATCTAGGGCTTCCACTTCATCGGTAATTCTATAAAAATCAAAATGAAAAACCGTTTCTCCTTTTGAAGTTTGATATTCATTTACCAACGAGTAGGTGGGAGAGGAGATATTATCCTGAACCAGTAACTGTTTGCAAATTTCTTTGATAAGCGTAGTTTTACCAACTCCCATTTCTCCATAAAATAAGAGTGTTTTATTCTTTGCTACCCCAATGATTGCAAGGGCAATTTCCGTTAAATTTTCTAAAGCATATGTTTTGTTCATGGTATCAATAAAAACGTAAAAATAAGAAACGGTATAGAATATTAAGATAGGTACCCGGTTAAATTTAAAATAGGTATTTGAATAGTGCTTCTAATGAAGCTAAGGATTCCATTTTTTTTTCACGCTTTTATTTAGGACTATACACTGCGCAAGGAATTATCACCTCTTCTAAAGAAATACCACCGTGTTGATAAGTGTTTTTAAAGTATTTAACAAAGTGATTGAAATTATTTGGATAGGCAAAAAATAAATCTTCTTTTGCAAACACAAAGGAGCTATTCATGGCAACTGTTGGCAGAAAGATATCTTTAGGATTCCGAACAGCAAAGACATCTTTATCTTCATAAGAGATGCTTCTTCCTGTTTTATAACGCAGGTTAGCGCTAATATTTTTATCACCGATAATTTTCGTAGGATTTTTACAATTAATGGTTCCGTGGTCTGTGGTAATAATTAATTTTTGTCCCAAAGTCTGCGCTTTTTGAATAATTTCAAACAGAGACGAATTTTTAAACCAGCTTAGGGTGAGACTGCGATAGGCTTTGTCATCTCCCGCCAACTCTTTAATGACCTCCATCTCTGTTTTCGAATGGGACAGCATGTCAACAAAATTATAAACGACTGCAGTGAGGTCGTTCTGCTTGGTACCATTATAATTTTCAGCCAATTCTTTTCCATTCTTTAGAGACGTAATTTTATAGTATTCATGTTTGATATCCAATCCTAAGCGTTTAATTTGGGCGGATAAAAAATCATTTTCAAATAAATTCATCCCACCTTCTTCAGTATCATTTTTCCAGAAATTTGGATATTTTTTTTCCATTTCAGAAGGCATAAGGCCTGAAAAAATAGCATTTCTAGCATATTGAGTGGCTGTTGGTAATATTGAAAAGTAACTGTACTCTTCTTCTTTTTTATAGTGGTTGTTAATTAGGGGCTCTAAAATTCGGTATTGATCATATCTTAAATTGTCAATCACAACCCAAAGCACGGGGGCTTCCTTCTTTAGTTCAGGAACTACATAATCTTTGAATAAAGTATGTGAAAAAGTAGGTTTGTCATGTGCCGTTAAGAATTCTTGATAATTTTTTTTAATGAATTTAAAAAATTGCGAATTTGCCTCTTGTTTCTGACTTTCTAAAATTCCAAGCATTCCAGGGTCGCTGATGTTCTCCAATTCCAATTCCCAATGAATTAATTTTTTATACAATTCAATCCAATCTTCATGGGAGTTTACCATCGCTAAATCCATTGAAATTTTTCTAAACTCTTGCTGATAGGCAGAAGTCGTTTTTTCAGTAATCAAACGAGAGTGGTCTAAATTTTTCTTTAAACTCAATAAAATCTGATTTGGATTTACAGGTTTTATTAAATAATCTGCGATTTTAGAACCGATTGCTTCCTCCATAATATATTCCTCTTCACTTTTAGTGATCATGACTACTGGAAGATTCGCTTGTTTTTGCTTAATTTCAGAAAGTGTTTCCAAACCTGACAAACCTGGCATATTCTCGTCTAAGAAAACAATGTCAAAGTTTTTTTCGTCTACTAGATCTATTGCGTCAGCGCCATTAGTGCAGGTAGTAACTTTATAATCTTTAAGCTCTAAAAAGAGAATGTGGGGTTTTAATAGTTCAATTTCGTCATCAACCCATAAAATTTGCATGCTCATATCTATTTCTTTATTTGAGAACGTTAAAGCTAAGTATTTGTTATTTTACAATCCTTGCAAAATGATAAAATATTGCCAAAATTATAATATTTCTAGAATTTGTAAGTATCCCTTATAAATATATGAATTTGTCACAAGAAATATTGTATTTTGCAATTATACATTGCTAATTATATTACTTTTGAAAAAAAACATACCCAACAAACTTAAAATTTTAAATGATCCTATTTACGGATTTATACAAATACCAAACTCTTTAATTTTTGACATTATTGAGCATCCTTATTTTCAACGCTTGCGAAGGATCACTCAAATGGGTTTTTCTAATTTAGTATACCCAGGAGCAAATCATACCCGTTTTCATCATGCCATTGGTTGCATGCATCTGATGCAAAAAGCAATACGTGTTTTAAGATTTAAACAAGTGGAGATTTCTGAGGCAGAAGAAAATGCATTATGTATTGCCATTTTACTGCATGATATTGGGCACGGTGCATTTTCACATGCCTTAGAGCACAGCATCGTTAATGGAATTAGTCATGAAGAGATTTCTTTGAAATTTATGAAGAAATTAAATCAAGAGTTTGCTGGGCAACTTAGCTTAGCCATCGAAATTTTTGAAGGTAAAAACGCACGTAAATTTTTAGGACAGCTGATCTCTAGTCAATTAGATATTGATCGTTTGGACTATTTGAAAAGAGACAGTTTTTACACTGGAGTAACCGAAGGAAATATTTCTTCAGATCGGTTAATTGCGATGATAAATGTAAAAGACGATGAATTGGTTATTGAGCAGAAGGGAATTTATTCTGTTGAGAAATTTTTAATTGCACGCAGATTAATGTACTGGCAAGTGTATTTGCATAAAACAGGCTTGGTAGCAGAAAACACCTTAGTCAATGTGCTAAAAAGAGCAAAAGAACTTGCGGGAGAAGGGGTGCAGCTATTTGCAAGCTCCGCACTAAAACACTTTTTAGAAGCTCCAATTTCGAAAGCAAACTTTACGGATGAAACCTTAGAAATATTTTCCAGGTTAGATGATTATGATGTGTTGTCAGCCATCAAAGAATGGGTGCATCATGAAGATAAAGTGTTGTCTTTATTAGCCACAATGATTGTAGATAGGAAATTATTAAGAATAGAGATCCAGCAAGAGGCTTTTCAGGAAGTTTATATTGCTAAAAGAAGAGAAAAAGCAATGCGCAAGTTCCATATTTCTGAAAAGGATGTGAAGTACTTTGTGTTTCATCAAAAGATAAGCAATCAAGCATATACTTTAAAATCACCGATATACATCTTAAGTAAAAATGGAAATTTGAAAGATATTGCAAAAGCATCGGACCAATTAAACTTACAAGCACTCACAATACCCGTAGTAAAACATTTTATTTGTTACCCAAAGTAAGATGAGATTAGAGAAAACGGTATAATTTTTATATTTTTGCCTTTGATGAAATTTAAAGCACAACAAATAGCAGATATTTTAGAAGGAGAGGTTGTTGGCAACCCTGATGAAGAAGTTTCTGCACTTTCTAAAATTGAGGAAGGAAAAAAAGGATCTTTAACTTTTTTGTCAAACCCTAAATACACTTCATTTTTATACAGTACAAATGCCTCAGTGGCCATTGTAAATAAGAGCTTTACTCCTGAAAAGGAAGTGAAAATCACACTGATTAAAGTGGCAGATGCCTATATCGCGTTTTCTAAATTATTAGAATTTTATAATGAAGCAAAAAATAATAAATTAGGAAGAGAACAGCCAAATTTTATTGCCGAATCGGCACAGATAGGAGAGAATGAATACATTGGAGCATTCGCTTATCTTGGCGAAAATGTAAAAATTGGTAAAAATGTAAAAATTTATCCCAATTCTTACATCGGAGATAATTCTTTAATTGGCGACAATACTGTGATTTTTGCCGGCGTAAAAATTTACGCAGATACGCACATTGGTAAAAATTGTAAAATTCATTCAGGTGCTATTATTGGTGCTGATGGTTTTGGGTTTGCACCGACTAAAGGCGGTGATTATCAATCAATTCCGCAGATAGGAAATGTTATTATTGAAGATAATGTGGATATTGGGGCAACTTCTACCATTGATAGAGCTACCTTGGGATCTACTATTATTAGAAAAGGAGTAAAACTCGATAATCAAATTCAAATTGCGCACAATGTAGAAGTTGGAAAAAATACAGTGATTGCATCGCAGACAGGAGTTTCTGGATCTACTAAAATTGGAGAAAACTGCATGATTGGTGGGCAAGTAGGAATTGGAGGTCACTTGATAATCGGAAATAATGTGAAGGTTTTAGGTCAGACAGGAATTACCAAAAACATCAAGGATAGTGAGGTTATTTATGGAACGCCAGCTTTTAAATCCAGTAGTTTCAATAGAAGTTATGTACACTTTAAAAATTTACCAACGATAGTATCAAAAATTAACCAGTTAGAAAAAGAGTTGAAGACTCAACTAAGAAAGAATGAGTAAGAAACAAAAAACAATACAAAATGAAATCAGTTTATCAGGTGTAGGTTTACATACTGGGAATGCTGTAAAGATGACTTTGAAACCTGCCCCTATAAATCACGGTTTTGCATTTTGCAGATTAGATTTAGAGGGCGCTCCTATTATAGAAGCAAGGGCTGAGTATGTTGTAAACACACAGAGAGGTACCAATATAGAGAAAAATGGAGTCCAAATTCAGACATCAGAGCATGTATTGGCTGCAGCGGTAGGTTTAGATATTGACAACTTGCTAATTGAGATAAATGCTTCAGAACCTCCAATTATGGATGGTTCTTCTAAGTTTTTTGTAGAAGCTTTAGAGGAAGCTGGCATTAAGGAGCAGGATGCTTTTATTGAAGAATATGTAGTGAAAGAGGTCATCTCTTATAAAGATGAAGTGACAGGTAGTGAAATAATGCTAATGCCTTCAGACGAATATCAAGTAACGACTATGGTAGATTTTGGTACGAAAGTACTAGGAACTCAGAATGCTACTTTAGAAAAGGTATCTGATTTTAAAGAGGAAATTGCTGCGGCAAGAACCTTTAGTTTTTTGCATGAGATTGAAATGCTCTTGGAGCACGATTTGATTAAAGGAGGAGATTTAAACAATGCCATTGTGTATGTAGACAAAGAATTGTCTGACAGCACCATGGGGAAATTAAAAAAAGCCTTTAATAAAAAAGACATTGCAGTAAAATCAAACGGAATTTTAGACAACTTAACATTGCATTGGGCAAATGAAGCTGCAAGACATAAACTATTAGACGTTATAGGAGATTTGGCGCTGGTAGGAACCCGAATTAGGGGAAAAGTGATTGCAAACAAACCAGGTCATTTAATTAATACCTTGTTTGCGAAGAAGCTTGCGAAGATTATCAAGCAGGAGAAAAGAAATAATGTACCTACGTATGACTTAAGTTTGCCACCTTTATTAGACATTCACCAAATTATGGAAATTCTTCCGCACAGACCCCCATTTTTATTAGTGGATAGAATTTTAGAACTTTCTAGCAAGCATGTGGTGGGTATGAAAAATGTGACGATGAATGAGAATTTCTTTGTAGGTCATTTTCCGGGTGCACCCGTAATGCCCGGTGTATTGCAGGTTGAAGCAATGGCGCAATGTGGAGGTGTTTTAGTTTTAAATACGGTTCCAGATCCAGAGAACTATCTGACTTATTTCATGAAGATGGATAAAGTAAAGTTTAAACAAAAAGTGTTGCCTGGAGATACTGTTATCTTTAAATGTGAATTGATTACGCCAATAAGAAGAGGGATTTGTCATATGCAGGCGTATGCGTATGCAAACGGAAAAGTAGTTGCAGAAGCTGAATTAATGGCTCAAATTGCAAGAAAAAATTAAAATATGAATCAACCATTAGCATATGTGCATCCCCAAGCAAAAATTGCAAGAAATGTAGTTATAGAGCCTTTTACAACCATACATAATAACGTAATAATCGGTTCAGGGACTTGGATTGGTTCAAACGTAACCATTATGGAAGGGGCTAGAATAGGAAAAAATTGTCGGATTTTCCCAGGTGCAGTCATCTCAGGAATTCCTCAGGACCTAAAGTTTGATGATGAAGAGACGACGGTAGAAATTGGAGACAATGTTACGATACGAGAATGTGTCACCATTAATAGAGGAACTTCAGATAGAATGAAAACCAAAATTGGGAATAATTGCCTAATTATGGCATATTGCCACATTGCACATGATTCTTTTGTGGGTGATAATTGTGTTTTTTCGAACAACTCCACTTTAGCGGGGCATGTTACTATAGGCGACAATGTTGTGTTGGCGGGAATGGTAGCAGTGCATCAGTTTGCATCTGTTGGAAAACATGCATTTGTAACAGGTGGTTCTCTTGTTAGAAAAGATGTACCTCCTTATGTGAAGGCAGCACGAGAGCCATTATCTTATGTTGGTATTAATTCTGTAGGCTTGCGAAGACGCGGGTTTACAACAGAAAAGATTACAGAAATTCAGAACATCTATCGAATTTTATTTCAGAAAAACTACAATTATACACAAGCAATTGAAATAATTGAAGCCGAATTAGAGGCAACTACAGAGAGAGATGAGATCATTCAATTTATCAAAGATTCTCACAGAGGAATTATGAAAGGCTATTTCAATTCAAATTAATAGCAGCAAAGCAAAGGATTTAAAACAGTACCTCATAAAATTAGTATAATAAAAGCAATAATAGAAATGGCAACAACATCAGATATTAGAAACGGACTGTGTATTAAGTATAACAATGACATCTATAAAGTTATTGAGTTTTTACATGTAAAACCAGGAAAAGGCCCTGCTTTTGTTAGAACAAAATTAAAAAGTGTTACCAACGGAAAAGTAGTAGATAATACCTTTCCCGCTGGAAGAAAAATTGAAGATATTCGCGTTGAAACGCATAAATTTCAATATTTATACAATGAAGGGGAAACGTATCATTTTATGAATGAAAAAGATTACTCTCAAATTCAATTGCAAAAAAATACCTTAGACACACCGCAGTTAATGAAAGAAGGCGAGATTGTAACCATTATCATCAATTCTGAAGACGAAATGCCACTTTCTGTAGACATGCCGGCAAGTGTTGTTTTAGAAGTTACGCATACAGAGCCTGGTGTGAAAGGAAATACCGCAACAAACGCAACAAAACCTGCCACTGTAGAAAGTGGGGCAACAGTAAACGTTCCTTTATTTATAAATGAAGGGGATAAAATTAAAGTAGAAACTACAAAAGGAACCTACCAAGAGAGAATAAAAGAGTAATGATTTTTGGTGCTTGGCAGTTCGCTTTGTAAAGTACCAATGGCTAAAAGTTAGAGATGAAATTCAAAACGCCACAAACACTGCAGCAAATAGCAAAATTAATAAGTGCCCCATTTATAGGGGATGCTAATTTTGAAATATCTGGAATCAATGAAATCCATGTAGTAGAAAAAGGAGACATCGTTTTTGTAGATCATCCTAAATACTATGAGAAAGCATTAAAATCTTCAGCAACTACGATATTGATCAACAAGGAGGTACCTTGTCCCGAAGGGAAGTCTTTATTGATTTCTGAAGATCCTTTTCGAGATTTCAACAAGATATCAAATTTTTTCAATCCCTTCGTAGCCTCTAAAGAAGCTATTTCGAGTTCCGCTATAATTGGAAAAGGAACTGTTGTTCAGCCAAATGTTTTTATCGGAAATAACGTTGTAATTGGAGAAAACTGTTATCTCCATCCGAATGTAACGATTTACGATGCCACTGTGATTGGAGACAATGTGACCATCCATGCAAATACGGTTTTGGGAGCTGATGCATTTTATTATAAAAAGAGATCAGATGGATTTGATAAATTACTTTCTGTAGGAAGGGTGGTTTTACAAGATAATGTAGACCTCGGTGCTTCTTGCACAATTGATCGTGGAGTTACCGGAGACACTACCATTGGTGCAGGAACAAAAATTGACAATCAAGTGCATGTAGGTCATGATACGGTGATTGGAAAAAAATGTTTGATAGCTTCACAAACTGGAATTGCAGGCTGTGTAGTCATCGAAGATGAAGTTGTTATTTGGGGCCAAGTAGGCACTACTAGTGGTATTACAATTGGAAAAGGAGCTGTAATTTTAGGCCAAACAGGGGTTACAAAATCAGTGCCAGGGGGAAAAAGTTATTTTGGAACTCCGATTTCAGAATCTAGAGAAAAATTAAAAGAGATGGCAGAAATAAAACGTTTTTTAAAAGGTAGAAAGATTACTTAAAATACTTTTTTAGAAACCTGCAATAAACTATTTTTGCGCAACATAATAAAATAATAAACCAATGAGTGTTTTAGTAAATAAAAATTCAAAAATTATAGTTCAAGGATTTACAGGTAGTGAAGGTACTTTTCATGCCGGTCAAATGATTGACTATGGAACGAATGTTGTTGGAGGAGTAACTCCAGGAAAAGGAGGTCAAGAACACTTAGGTAAACCTGTTTTTAACACCGTATTAGAAGCTGTGGAAAAAGTAGGAGCAGATACTACGATCATTTTTGTGCCACCAGCTTTCGCTGCAGATGCAATTATGGAAGCTGCCGATGCAGGAATTAAGGTAATCATTTGTATTACAGAAGGAATTCCTACTGCAGACATGGTAAAAGTAAAAGCATATATAGACACAAGAGCGTGTAGATTAATTGGTCCTAACTGTCCAGGAGTTATCACTCCAGACGAGGCGAAGGTTGGTATTATGCCAGGTTTTATCTTTAAAAAAGGAAACGTTGGGATTGTTTCTAAATCAGGAACACTAACCTATGAGGCTGCAGACCAAGTTGTAAAACAAGGATACGGAATCACAACAGCAATTGGTATTGGTGGAGATCCTATTATTGGAACCACAACAAAAGAAGCTGTTGAATTATTAATGAATGACGATGAAACGGAAGCAATTGTTATGATTGGTGAAATTGGTGGAAATCTAGAAGCAGAAGCTGCACAGTGGATTAAAGCAGATGGGAACAGAAAACCAGTTGTTGGTTTTATTGCAGGACAAACTGCACCAGCAGGAAGAACAATGGGACATGCAGGAGCAATTGTTGGCGGTGCTGATGACACTGCACAAGCAAAAATGAAAATTTTATCAGAATGCGGCGTTCACGTGGTAAGTTCACCAGCAAAAATTGGAGAAATGGTGGCAAAAGTTTTGGGTAAAAATTAAAGTATTACTGGTAATATCAATCATTTAATATGCGTGTAAAGCGTATTTATTTGGATCATTAGTAATGATAATAACCTATAATTCCCGTGAAAACGGGAATTTCTTTTTTATATTTGAACTGCAAATAAACAATACACTATGAAATTATTAGAAAATAAATCGGCAATAATTACAGGAGCAACGCGAGGGATTGGTCGCGAGATCGCTGTTGAGTTTGCAAAACAAGGAGCAAATGTTGCTTTTACGTATAGCGCCTCTGTGGATGCAGCAAATGCCTTAGAAGAAGAATTGAAATCATATGGAGTTTCTGCAAAGGGCTACCAATCGAATGCTGCAAATTTTGATGCGGCACAAGAATTAGCAAAAGAAGTTCACAAAGAATTCGGAGCGATTGATATTTTAGTAAATAATGCGGGGATTACAAAAGACAACTTGTTGCTGCGTATTTCTGAAGACGATTTTGATAAAGTAATCGAAGTAAATTTAAAATCGGTTTTTAACTTGACAAAAGCAGTAATCAGACCGATGATGAAGCAGCGTTCAGGTGCTATTATTAATATGAGTTCTGTTGTAGGATTGAAAGGAAATGCAGGGCAGTCTAATTATGCGGCATCAAAGGCAGGTATTGTAGGTTTTTCAAAGTCTGTAGCCTTAGAGTTAGGCTCTAGAAACATTAGAAGTAATGTAATTGCTCCTGGCTTTATTGAAACTGAAATGACCGCTAAGTTAGATGAAGCAACGGTGCAGTCTTGGAGAGATGGGATTCCTTTAAAAAGAGGAGGGCAGCCAATTGACATTGCAAATGCATGTGTGTTTTTAGCTTCTGACATGAGTACCTATATTACCGGACAAACCTTGTCTGTAGATGGAGGTATGTTGACGTAAATAAAATACTGTGAAAAAGTTGTTTGACTTTTTACAAGGGCCTTTAATGGTGTTAATTGTGATTTATGGATGTATAATTCAAGGTATTTTTACCCTTAAAATTACAACTTTATAGGTTTTCAGATCTGCATTCCAAGGGATATCAATAAAGGAACTTTATTTTTAGAAGTCTCGTATATTTCATCTTTGCACTGTCTTTATTTTATGCTGTATGGCTATGGTTCGAAGAAAAGAGTAGAAAAAAATTAATGCTATCTTTATGCGTGTTTTTACTGGCTTTCTATTTTTGTTTGCTGTTTCTAATATCAAATTTGATGAAAGTATTAAAGTGGAGTCTCTAATACATCTTTAAAACCTGCAACAATTAAATGTTGTAGGTTTTCTTTTTTAGATTGTTATTGATATCTTTCCATGAAATATAAATAATTGCAGACACTCACTATTTTATACCTTATATGCGCATTTATATGCAGCGTTTCCATTGGTTATTTTCAATATTTCTATAAAGTAAAAAGCAAGAGGAGTATCCATATATTGTTGTGTGCATTAAAAACACTTTCTTTATTTTTAGTGCTTGCCTTGTTTATTAGTCCAAAGATAAAAACAACAACCTTTCAAACCATAAAACCGAAACTTTCGATACTGGTTGATAATTCGAAATCAATTTCTTATTTCAAAGAAGAAAAAAACCTTCAAGACTTTATTTACGAATTAAAGAATAACACTCGTGTATCGGATAAGTTTGAGATTGAAAACTATATTTTTAGCTCGGATCTACAAGTATCTGACAGTATTGATTTTTTAGGGAGTGCAACAAATATCTACAAGGCTGTTACAGCAGTAAATAAATTGAATAGTGAAAAAAAAGCCCCTATTTTACTGCTAACAGACGGCAATCAAACGATTGGGAATGCCTATGAATTTATGAGTTCTGAACAAAAAGTATATCCCATTATTTTTGGAGATACTACAACTTATACCGACCTAAAAATAACTCAAATAAATACAAATAAGTACAGTTACCTCAATAACAAGTTTCCTGTAGAGGTGCTTTTAAACTATGACGGAATAGGGGCAGTTAAAAAAACCTTTTCTATTGAGAGTGGTGGAAAAACCATATTCTCAAAAAGAATGCAATTTTCAAAAAAGGAAGGTTCTCGCATTATTACGTTCGACTTAGTAGCTTCAAAAGTAGGAGTCAATTACTTCACTGGAAGTATTGAAAAAATAAAGAACGAAAAAAACATTAAAAATAATACAAGAAATTTTTCCGTTGAGGTAATTGATGAGCAGGCGAGGGTGCTACTTCTTACAGATGTTTTGCATCCAGACATCGGTTCGTTGAAAAAGGCCATAGAGAGCAATCCACAACGCGCAGTCACCGTTTCAAAGGTTGCGGATTTTAACGGCAACTTCTCTGAATTTGAATTGGTCATACTGTACCAACCAACCAATGTTTTTAAAGCTGTGTTTGCAAAAATAAAGAAGGCGCAGTGTAATTTGTTCATTGTAACTGGTACAAACACCGATTGGGCACTGTTGAATGCGCAGCAGCTTGGTTTTAATAAAAATTTCCTTCAAGAGACGGAAAATTACGGAGCTCGGTACCACAGTTCATTCTCCACTTTTTTACAAAAGGACATCGGTTTTGAGCAGTTTCCCCCCTTAAAGGATGCCTTTGGAATTCTTAATTTCTATAGGGAACACCAAGATATAGTGCTGCAGGAAATAAGAGGAGTGGAAACAACGCAACCTCTAATCTCATTTTTAGAGCAAGAAAAACAAAAAATAGCAGTCGTATTTGGTGAAGGAATTTGGAGGTGGAGAGCTGCAAGTTTTTTAAGGAGTGGTACTTTTCAAGACTTTGATCAATTTATAGGAAATGCAGTGCAATATGTAACTGCACATAAAAATAAAGCGCGGTTGGAAGTGAATTCAGAGCATATATATGCTTCGAATACAGTAATTAACATCGCTGCTTTTTTTACAGATACCAATTATAAATTTGACAATAGCGCAGCATTAGAGATAACCCTCACCAATAAAGAAACGAAGAAAAAGACAACATTCCCTTTTTCTCTGCGAAACAACTCCTATCAAATCGCTCTAGAAAACCTTTCTCCGGGTGTTTATAATTTTAAAGTTCAGGTTTTAGGCCAAAGTCACTCTAAATATGGCAGCTTTAAAATAACGAAGTATCAAATGGAAGCACAGTTTACACATGCAGCTGCATTCAAATTAAAACAATTGGCAGTAAATACAGGAGGAGCAAGCTTCTATAGCGACGAAATAACCCGTTTAACACAAGATTTGCTCACAGATGAAACCTATTATTCAGAGCAAAAAGCAATTGTAAAAGAGCAAATCTTACTCGAATGGAAATGGCTATTGTTGCTAATTATTTCTGCATGCACTGCAGAATGGTTTCTCCGAAAGTATTATGGTAAGATTTGATCCTAATTGTGAATATATAGCCGACTTCTTTTAAGATTGTGCCCATATAGATTGTGTTTCCTAAAGTTATATCGTAAATTTGAATAAACTTAAAATATTAAAAAAAAATGGCGAACAATCAATTAGATATAAAATTCCCAAAAGGTGGAGTTTTTTTTATAGTACTAGCAGTACTTGCAATCATTTTATTCTCAAAAGCAACGGTGACCATAAATTCTGGTCAAGCAGGTGTTTTGTATAAGACTTTTGGTGGAGGTGTTGTAACCGATGAACCACCTTTAGGAGAAGGTTTTCAAATTGTTGCACCTTGGAATAAAGTGTTTATTTACGAAGTAAGACAGCAAGAGATTTATGAAAAAATGCAGGTATTGTCTTCGAACGGTTTAGAGATTCAATTAGAAGCTTCTGCTTGGTTTCAACCGCAAGCAGATAAGATAGGATCTTTACACCAAGAAAAAGGAGAGAATTATATTTCTAGAGTAATACAACCAACAATTAGGTCTGCGGCAAGAAGTGTTGTGGGACGGTATACGCCTGAGCAATTGTATTCTAGTAAAAGAGATGTAATACAAACAGAAATTTTTGTAGAAACAAAGAAAATATTAGACAAGCAGTACATTCAATTAAACGAGATTTTAGTTAGAGACGTTACTTTGCCAACTACTATTAAAACAGCAATTGAGCGAAAGCTAAAACAAGAGCAAGAGTCTTTAGAGTATGAGTTTAGATTAGTTACTGCGAAGAAAGAAGCTGAAAAACAAATTATTGAAGCACAAGGTAAAGCAGATGCGAATAGAATTTTAAGTGCATCACTAACCGAAAAAATTCTTCAAGACAAAGGAATTGAAGCGACTATAGAGTTGTCAAAATCTTCAAATAGTAAGGTTGTTGTTATTGGTTCTGGTAAATCAGGAATGCCTATTATATTAGGAAACCAATAAGTTTCTTACAGTTACCATAAGATAAAAAAATCCAGCAATTGCTGGATTTTTTTTTGAATAAAACTTTTAAAGGTACATGCCCTCACGATTAGAAGAGCAGTTCATGAAATAGCGTTCTGTGCGCTTAAAAAAAAGTGGAGGCGTACTTATGAATCTTAAAATAATAAAGGGTCTAAAGTATTGCTAAAAGGAGTTTAAGCCATGCGCAGGGTGCGCGTGTTATAGTAGAGTCTTACCCTTGACAGGTGGTTTACCATATCTCATGCTTAAAGGGTGCCGCCGTTACTGTGAAAATACTGCGAACAACGCAGCTGTTTTAATCTTTAACTGGGATTTTATTCCGCTCTATTTTACCCATCTTTAAAGCTTTGTAGTTTTCATAACAATCTAAAACTGCTTCAATCATTTGAAGATCCGATGCTTTTTTAATAAAATAATCAGAGTAACTGCAGTCAATTAGCAATTCTGATAGCTCTTGCCGATCCATTTCCAAATACTCCATCATTACTTCTCTATCGAATTTACCAGCAAGCATTTTACGTAAATTATCTTCTTTCTTTAATTTTTGTAATTTTTTTAATTGTTTTGGTTTTTTTCCAAAAAGATTATACAGGAAATCTACTGGCTGAAACAGGGCAGCAAGTGGTGTGGAGAAACTTTTGGTCTTCGCTCTTCCAACTTCATATGTTTGCGGAAGGCCATTGATATGAATCCTTGTAAACCGGTCTTTTGGGACTTGCTTGACGTCAATTTCTAGCACTCCAATTAAATTTGTAGATCGAATCACCACTTCTCTGATGCTTTCTGGTTTTTCATACAGGGCAATTTCCAATTCATTCCCTCTTAATAAGTCATTTGTAATTTTTAATTTAATACTGGAATATCCGAGATAAGAGACTAGAATGGTATCATTAACTCTTGTAGGTATTTCAAAGTAACCGGTGTCACTTGTGATCGTTCCTTGCACCGTATTTAAATTTAAGATATGTGCAGCACTTAATACTTTTTTGTTTTCAGCATGAATAATTTGCCCTTTTAAATTTTTTACTTTTAAAGTATCTATTTGAGAAAAGAGGTTTACAGCGAATAGTAAGTACCCTACTAGTAATATTTTTTGCATCTCGTAAAAATAATAATAATCTGTTATAATTTGGTTAATTATTTGTGAAAGAAGAAAAAATAAAAATAAGGACCAAGCAGCTTACTCGTTTTGCCAACTGGTTGAAAGATGATCCTGTTTTTTATGCTTGTTTGAAAGCAATAAAAGTAAGCATTTTTACTTTTCCGTTCTGAAGATAAGGTTCACTTCACCAGCATTCATTTGCAAGGTGGTAACCGTGGACTTTCTTTTATGTGAGTTAGCAGCAGTACTAATTTTAATAGGAGTACCCGAAAGCACGAGAAAATTCCCATGCTTTTTCTGCGAGAGGTATAGGAATTATTCTGAAGCTGAGTCAGCATCGATTTCTTCAATCATTTTTACAGCTGCAGCTCTAGGAGGGTATTTTTTCGAAACTACAAACCCCACAAGCATCGCTACTAAAAAAGACGGTGCTAGCACATCTAAGGCTACAAAATACGCTCCAACACTTGCCATTTCTTTGAAGACAAAATTAAAGACTATTACAGACAGAAACCCGGAGACCATCGAAGCGATTGCACCTTTTTCGGAGTATCCTTTCCAAAATAGAGACAGGATAATGACCGGACAAAAAGTGGCGGCGATTCCAGACCAGCCGAACAATATTACCCAGAATATTTGCCTATCGGGAGAAACGTAGTTCATAACCATTGCAATAATTAGTGCTGTAAAAGCCATGATTACCGTAGAAACTCTAGAAATTTTAGTCAGACTTTCGTCTTTAATATCGGGTCTAAATATTTTTTGGTAGAAATCACGTGTAATCGCACTAGAAGCCAATATTAAAAGCGAGTCTATGGTAGACATGATTGCGGATAAAACAATGGCAACAAAGATAGCCACTAGGACCGTAGGTAAAAATTCTTCTGTAATCATGCTCAATACATTCTCTCCACTATTTCCAAGGACAGCCTCTGGATCTTGTCCCTCTTTTGTGAAATAGATCCGTGCAAGAATTCCAATAGTTACTGCAGCGGCGTCCGTTAACAAGGTAAAGGCAGTAGCGACCCACTTTCCTTTGTCTATTTCTTTCGTGTCTTTTATAGACATAAAACGCACATAGACTTGCGGAGAGCCTAAAAAACCAAGTCCGATCATAGAAAATCCTAGAATTGTAAAAAGGTTCATCCAGCCATCCGTGCTTCTTCCCATTACTTGGGTTAAGGTTGGGTCTATTGCATTCAATCCTGCGGTAATGCCTGCCCCGTGGTCCATAGAAAACCAAACAACAATTGGAAGCAGTACCAAACCAAAAAACATCAGTAAGCCTTGAAATAAGTCCGACCAAACTGCGGCCACAAAACCTCCAATAAAAATATAAGCGAGCACAATTAGAAATCCAATGAGTGCCCCTACTTTATAATCAATTCCTAACATCGACTTGAATGCAACTCCAGTAACGTCTATTTGGGATGCAACATAAATGACAATTAAAATAACCAGTACCGCTGCAGAGATAATGCGAAGCGTATGTGTAGAGGATTGGAAATGACTTTGGAGATAATCAGGAATTGTAATGGCGCCATAGGCGTCCGATCTTTTTTTGAAACGTTTTGCCATAAACTGCCAGGAGATAAACACACCAAGCAATTCTCCAGCGACGACCCAATATCCAGAATACCCTGCGATGGCTCCCATTCCAGTAAGTCCAATAAGCAACCACCCAGATTCACCGGTGGCTCTTGCGGAAAAGGCTACTGCCCAAAAACCCATCTTTTTACCCCCTACATAGTAGTCGCTCATACTCTTTATACGCCGAGATGCCATGATACCAATTAGAAATAAAATACCAACATAGACTGCCAACACGGCAATTTTTATTATAAAATTTGGGTCTTGCATATTACTTGTTTTTTTTTGTGCAGGTTTGAAGTTCGGAAAAGAAAAAAAATGAATAAGATTTAACTTTCTTAGAATTCGAAATTAGTTAAAAAATATATGAAATTATATATTTTTTGAATTAAATTCCATGAAAAACGGAATAAAAGCCTTTCAAAAAGAGCAAAATTTACTATATTTGGAACGTTCTTAAATTTACCAGAAATGCCCCAATTCAGTAAATTTAGTACACGGTCAAACTTTTAGTTTTTCCACTACAAAAAAAAAGCTTTAATTTGAATACAAACAAAGATCCTTCGAAAATACCTCAAGACTTAGACGGTCTCATACGTGCGCTGTCTGAAGGAGAGCGGAAGTCTTACAATCACCTAATGCATGCCATACAATTTGCTCCAAGTATTTTTGAGAAATATGCTTTTTGGTCAGAGACCTGCTATACCCGAAACTGTATTGTAGATACTGAAAAGTATGAGCTTATTTTAATTTGCTGGTGCGCAGGACATTCCACGCCAATTCATGATCATGACGGAGAGGAATGCTGGGTGAAAGTAATTGAAGGAGTATTTAAAGAAACGATATATAAAGAAAATGATGCAGGCGTTTTACAGTTTGAAAAAACGGGTATTTCAAAACCCAATGAGGTTACGTACATGAAGGATTTTATGGGGTTTCATACTTTAGAAAACACCTCGAATCAAAAGAGCATGTCACTTCACTTGTATGCAAAGCCCATCCGAAAGTGCAGGGTTTTTGACGCAGCATCAAAAACGTACACGGACAAAAAATTGGGGTACGACACACGTGCATTTTAATTACTAAAATTTAAAAGAAAAGAAATAGTATGTCTAACATAACGAAGGACTTGGCAATGTTTAACGAACTTGTTGAAGTTTTAATTACAGAAGAAGCAGCGCACCCAGTAGCTGAAAGAATTGAAGCTAATAAATTATATGATGTGCTCGATCTTTCTTTGAATACAGGTGAAATGATTGATGATGAGTTCAAAGCTGTATTGCGGGAAGTGCTGGTATCTACTCCAAAAACAGCAACTAATTTATTTTTTAATCAACTTTTTGGTGGGAGACAAAGCAAAGCAGTGCTAGGAGATCTATTGGCAGTGCTGCTAAACAATAGCATGTATACCTATAAGGTGGCAGGTCCGCAAGTAGGGATTGAACAGGAAATTATTCGTCAATCCTGTAATTTAATTGGATATGGTGCAGCGAGTAATGGTACCTTTCCAACAGGAGGTTCTATGAGTAATTATATGGCCTTGCTAATGGGACGTGATGCGAAAGATCCGGAGTGTCGCTTGGATGGAATGACCAAACCTTTAATTATTTATACTTCTAAAGAAGCGCATTATTCCAACGATAAGAATGCAAGTTTTGCAGGTATCGGAAGAAAGAACATGCGCTATATTGCAACAGATTCAAAAGGAAGAATGCTTGCAAATGCATTAGCAGCGCAAGTTATAGAAGACATCGCAGACGGTGGAATTCCAACCTATGTGAATGCGACTGCTGGAACAACTGTTCTAGGTGCTTTTGATCCGATTGATGCCATTGCAGACATTACCGAAAAGTATGGTATGTGGTTGCATGTGGATGGTGCTTATTGCGGGAGCGTTATTTTTAGCGAAGACTATAAACATTTGGTAACAGGAGTAGAGCGGTCGAATTCTTTCAGCTACAATGCACATAAAATGTTAGGGACTCCTTTAACCTGTTCTATTCTTTTGGTAAATGATAAAAAACATTTGCATGATTCTTTTAGCAACGATGCAGACTACCTATATCAAACAGATGGGGATGATTTTAATTTAGGGAAAACGTCTTTCCAATGTGGAAGAAGAAATGACGCCCTAAAGTTTTGGACATTATGGAAATCTGTTGGAACGAATGGATTAAAAGATATTGTAGATCAACAATTTAATTTAGCAGACATTGCTTTGGCATATATTAGGTCCAATCCAGAGTATACTTTGTACAGTTTTGATGATTCTATTTCAGTTTGTTTCAATTACAAGGATATTGAGCCGATGGCACTCTGTACTGCTTTGTATGAGCATCAGATTACAGTGGTTGGTTTTGGTTCTTTTGAAGCAGATACTTTTGTCAGATTGGTGACCATTAATGCAAACAATGAAGCGGTAGATATTTTAAATTTCTTTCAGGTCTTGGAAGGTTTTGTAGCAAAAACACCGCACTTAGAAAAGGTTGCGGCGCTTCCTGTGTAAAAACGTCAATGCCGCCTAAAAAATAACTAGAAATTTACAACGAAAATAAAAGACATCCCTTTTTAGTGATGTCTTTTGTATGAAAGATTTTACCTTTGTGCTATGGACACCATGAAACATTTATTTGACGTATTTAAACAAAGTTTAAAGCAGGATACATTCGTTAAACTCACAATTAGCAAGCCACTGCGTAAAAAGGAAGGGCCCCAAAACGTCTATGTCCGTTTGTTTATAGTCGCTGGAAAAGAAGTCTTTCAATTTAAATACCGACAGGAAACCGAGCACCAATACCAGCAACTGTCATTGGAAGCTGCTCTTGTTGAAATAGAACGCTTGCTAATGGAGTCTTTTAGAGCGGCCACCTTATTTACATTGCAGGAAGATTTGCTTGTGCTTATTTCTAAAAAGAAATGTATTTCGTATCGTGAAAATGCACCGAGCTTTAAAAATAAGTTACCTGAAATTCCCCAAGAGTCTTAAAATACACCTTGGACTGCAGCTTCAAATACAATTGCTTACAAACTTACTTTATGAAGGAGTGGCGTGAGAGCGCTAAAAACAAGCTGTTGGCCTGTCTTCTTTTTTAGACAAATTCTTTCAATGCATTAAAATTTTCAATAATGGCATCGGCATTTTCCAGAGTTTGTCCTTCAGACAATACATTCGCATAGCCAAAGACAAAGATATTTGCAGCATTGGCTGCCTTAATCCCGTTGTCGGAATCTTCTATAACAATACAGTTTTCTTTTCCGCAATTGCTAAGGGCTGCTGCCTTGTTAAAAATTTCTGGATGTGGTTTTGAGGCGACTAAATCGGCACCACTAATTTTTGCAGTAAAATAATGATTTAAATCAAAGCGATTAAAAACACGGTCTATGTTTACCATGGCCGACGAAGAAGCTAGAATTAAGGTAATTCCTTTGGCATGCAAATACTGTATTATTTCCATGACACCAGAAACCAACTGTAAATTTGGGTCGTTTTCAAAAAAATTTATATAGCGTTTTCTTTTGTCGAGAACCAAGTCTTCCGGGTTTTTGTCCAATTTAAAATGGGCAACCAGTCTCTGAAATGCATTGCTTGTAGAAGAACCTGTAAAGGACTTATATAAAGCATCAGAAACGTTTATATCTAAAGAATTAAAGGTTTCATAATAGGCTTTTTTATGAATTTCTTCAGAATCAATAATGACACCATCCATGTCAAAAATAACACATTTTATTGGGCTTGTAATTTTCATTTAGTCTAAAAATTTGTCTTTTAAAGCTGCTGTAGGAAGCATACAGCTGTCCTTTTTTCCAAACCATCGGTAGCGGTTTTTGGCAACATAGTCATAAACGAGATCTCTAAAAAATTCAGGAAAAAGCCATAATACTCCACTAGCTTTCCAAACCCCACCAAAATCCGCCATCACTTTTAAGGCTGCCGTAGATTTTATTTCATACGAAATTCCAGGAGCATACAAAATTACAGCATCTGTTGTATCTGTATCTATTTTTAATGTCGTAATAATTTTTTTACCAGTTTCAGATTGAATCGCGGCAAATAAAAACGTGTTCTTTTTGTCGTATCGGATTACGGTATTCACTGCAGTGTTGCATAAATTGCAAACACCGTCAAATAAAATTACTTTCTTGTTTTTCGGAATATCAAGCATTTAACGGTTTCAAATTATATGAAGTACAAAGATACTTTATCTTTTCTAAATTTTCTTGTAACATATCTTCTTTTGCTGCGTCTTATGCTTGTATTTCCAATGTTATTTGAGTTGCTTTTAACATAAAATTAATAGCGAACACCAGTAGCAATGAATACTTTTATATACAAATAAACACTGCATGATTAAGATAGAGGACTTACATAAATCGTATCCAATAGGAAAAGATTCTTTACACGTTTTAAAGGGAATTGATTTACACATAAAAGAGGGGGAATTTGTTTCCATCATGGGTTCTTCAGGGTCTGGGAAGTCTACCTTATTAAATATTGTGGGTTTGTTAGATGTGCATGATCGTGGAAATTATTATCTAAACGGACAATTAATTAAAGAATTGAACGAGAAGAAGGCGGCAATCTTAAGAAATAAATTTTTAGGATTTGTATTTCAATCTTTTAATTTAATCGCATACAAGACCGCTCTAGAAAATATTGCATTGCCTTTGTATTACAAAGGGATGGCACGGAAAGAGCGTTTAAAAGTAGCGATGGATTATTTAGAGAAAGTAGGTTTAAAGGACTGGGCGCAACATTTACCAAACGAACTTTCTGGGGGGCAAAAACAGCGTGTTGCCATTGCAAGAGCTTTGGTTACAAATCCAAAGGTTGTATTAGCGGATGAGCCAACAGGTGCATTGGATTCTACAACTACAGACTCTGTAATGAATTTATTAAAAGAGATCAACGACGAGGGCATGACAGTCTTTGTAATTACCCACGAAGAAGAGGTTGCAGAGCAAACAAAAAGAATTGTGCGCTTAAAAGATGGGATTATTATCAGTGATGAACTTACCAATATATCAAAAGCTATATAGTTATGTTTGATTTAGACCGTTGGAGAGAAATTTTTCAAAGCATTAATAAAAATAGGCTGCGCTCTGTAATGTCAGGATTTACGGTTGCATTTGCCATTTTACTGTTCACCTTATTATTTGGTGTTGCCAATGGTCTTGGGAATTTTTTTAAAGGCGCTTTTGTAGACAGTGCAGAAAACACGATTTCTTTGCGCGTTCGAAAAACCACGAAACCTTACAAGGGATTGCAAACCGGAAGAATTATTCAACTGAAGAATAAGGAATATGAATACATCGGTCAAGAATATAAAAATAAAATTGAGTACCAATCTGCGCTTATTTATAAAAATTTTTCAATAAAGTATAAAAATGAGGCAAGCACATATAGCGTAACAGCCGTAAACCCTGATTATCAGTTTTTAGAAAAAATAATTATAACCGATGGCCGTTTTTTAAATGAAAGAGATTTAAATCAAAAGTCAAAATCGATTGTGATCGGAAGATTGATTAAGGAAGATCTTTTTGGAGAAAGGCCAGCAATTGGTAAAAGAGTCAATGTCAACGGAAGTTCGTATTTAGTGATTGGTATTTTTTCTGATGAGGGCGGCGACAACCAAGAACGCAAGGCATACATACCTCTTTCTACAGCGCAAATGATATACGGTAGCAACGACTATATCAGTCAGATAGATTTAGGATATAATCCAAGTTTAAGCACCGATGCTGCCATCGCTTTTGGACATCAAATAGAACGTGATTTGCGAAAAAAATTAGACATTCATCCAGACGATCAAAGTGCTCTTTCCGTGAATAATATGGCAGATGCTAATAAATTTATTAGCACCGTAATGTTTGCTTTGGTGCTGATCATTACTTTTATTGGTTCTGGAACGTTGATTGCAGGAATCATTGGAATTTCCAATATTATGATTTTCGTGATAAAAGAACGGTCAAAAGAATTTGGTATTCGGAAGGCCTTGGGAGCGCAACCAGCATCTATTGTGGGGATGGTAGTGCAAGAATCCGTGCTAATTACAACCATTGCAGGTTATGTTGGTTTAAGTTTAGGTACCTATCTCTTAAGTTTAATTGGAGACAGTTTAGAGGAAGATTATTTTATTACAAATCCAAGTGTTAGCCCAGGCATTGTTATTGGCGCAACGATTGTATTGGTCTTGTCGGGACTAATTGCAGGGTATGTACCAGCAAAAAGAGCTGCAAAGATCAAACCTATTGAAGCATTAAGAGCAGATTAACTATGAAATTTTTATTTGATTCAGATACTTGGCAAGAGATTTACGGAAGCATCCGTAAAAATAAAGTACGGACTTCCATTACAATTATTGGGGTGCTGTGGGGGATTTTCTTGTTAGTGGTTTTATTAGGTTCCGCCAGAGGTTTAGAAAACAGTTTTAATAAGTTGTTTGGGAATTTTGCAACAAACAGTGTTTTTGTTTGGACGCAATCTACAGATACTCCCTTTAAAGGTTTTCAAGAGGGAAGAAGGTTTCTGCTCACTATGAATGATATTGATGCGTTAAAGTCGGAATATTCTGATGAGATTAAATTATTGGCGCCAAGAAACCAAACGAACAACCTAATTATTAAAGATTTTAAATCGGGTAATTTTAGGGTGAGTGGGGATTACCCAATTCTAGACGAAATTCAGAAGAAGAAATTATTATACGGTCGTTTTTTAAATCAAAATGACATTGCTACCATCGCAAAAGTTGCGGTCATTTCGGAAGATATGTACAAACAGTTGTTTGAAAAAGATGCATTTCCAATCGGACAATATTTGAAAATAAATAGCATCAGTTATAAGGTAATTGGGGTTTATAAGCCTTCGAGCACCATCAATTTTGATGGAGATTGTGCTTACATTCCGTTTAGTACGTTCCGAAAAGTTTACAATACTGCAAATAAGGTAGATTGGATGATGATTACGGCAAATGAAGGGACTGATATTGAGCAAATGGAACGGGATGTGTTGCTCACGTTAAAAGGCTTGCACAATGTGCACCCAGAAGATAAAAGGGCTTTTGGAAGTGTGAATTTGGGTACACAAATCGGAAAAATTACAGGGTTTTTAACAGGCATGCAGTTTTTAACTTGGTTTGTAGGGATTGCAACTTTGGTGGCGGGCGTTTTTGCCATTGGTAATATCTTACTTATTACTGTAAAAGAAAGAACCAAAGAAATAGGGATTCGAAGAGCGATTGGGGCAACGCCAAAAAGTATTCGACAGCAGATTGTATTGGAATCTGTTTTTTTAACAACGGTTGCGGGAATGTTAGGGGTCATTTTAGGAAGCCTAGTGCTGTTTATCATCGACATGGCATTTGGCCAGGGAGCAGATGCCGCACTTATAAACCCAACGGTGAACATTCCAATTATATTGATTGCATTTGTCACATTAGTGGTGTTAGGAACTTTAATAGGACTGATTCCTGCACACATGGCAACTGTAGTAAAACCGATAGAAGCATTAAGAGAAGAGTAAAATCATTTAAAAATAAATTATGAGTAAAAGAGCTAAGATTATTTTGATATGTATTGTGATCCTATTTATTGGGGCCTTAATTTGGTTTGGTAAAAAGAATTCAAAAAGTTTGGTAGCATTTGAAACGGAACTTCCTTTTAGAACTACCATTATAAAGAAAACAGTGGCAACAGGAAAAGTAATTCCCCTGGAAGAAATTGAAATAAAACCACAGATAGCTGGTATTATTGATAAGGTAATCTTGTTGGAAGGCTCTAAAGTTAAAAAGGGAGACTTGATTGCTGTGGTGCGTGTGGTGCCCAACGAACAATCTTTAATTAGTGCCAAAGGAAGAGTAGACATTACCAAGTTGCGTGTGAATAACACCCGAGTCTCGTATAAGAGAACGAAAACTTTATTTGAAAAAGGCGTGGTTGCAAGCGCAGCGTTCGAAGGTGTTGAGCTTTCCTATGCACAAGCAAAACAAGATTTAAAAAATGCAGAGAATGATTACTTAATTATAAAAAGAGGTTCTGCAGGTTCCTCCGGTGCTGCAAATACAAATATTATTGCTCAAATGTCTGGGACTATTTTAGAGATTCTTGTAAAAGAAGGGGATCAGGTAATCCAGTCCAACAACTTTAATGCAGGAACTACGATTGCTTCTATTGCAGACATGAGTAAAATGATTTTCGAAGGGAAAGTAGACGAGTCTGAAGTTGGTAAATTAGTAAAAGGTACCGACATAGAAGTTTCTATTGGTGCGATAGCGGGAAAGAAATTTCTTGCAAAATTAAATTTTATTGCCCCAAAAGGAACGGAAGAAGGAGGTGCTGTACAATTTAAGATTAAAGCAGATGTTTCTTTAGATGATGATTTTTTTATCAGGGCTGGTTACAGTGCCAATGCAGACATTATTTTAGTTAAAAAAGACAGTGTTTTGGCCATTAAAGAAGGTTTGTTACGCTTTGATAAAGAAACAGAAGCTCCCTATGTGGAGGTGGAAACAACAGCAGGCGTTTTTGAAAAAAGAGTACTCGCATTAGGGACTTCAGATGGTGTAAATGTAGAAATTATTGAAGGTATTGTTGCCGAGGATAAAATAAAGATTTGGAATAAGGCCTCTAAAGATGAAGACGAAGAGGATAAATAGTTTTAGTTAGTTTTGTTGGAGAGAGGAGTATACGTGAGTAGATTCCTCTTTTTTTTTGTTTATAAATGGAACGGATATAAAATATCATTGCTTTGAATCCCACCATACCAAAAAGAATTTCTCAAGATCTCCATTGGGTTTTTTACACCAGCAGAGTGGAGAAAACTGCCGTTCTAAATATTCTTTTGTAGCTTTTGTAAAAGTTTCAAATGATTGCCAGTTTACATTTTCATAGGGTTGCACCAGCCAATCTTTTTTAATAGGAATGTAGAATTTACAGGCAGATAACTGTCGCAGCTCGTTTACATTCGCATAAAACCCAACTATGCAAGCTTGGTTTATCGTTTTTAGCTGCCTGTTCATGTCTGAAAATGGCAGAAATAACTGTGCTTTAAAACAGACCTGTTGTGTCATTTCTTCCGCTTTTAAAGCAATGCTTGTGAGATAGCGTGAACAGGCTTCTGAATAGAGTAGTGGTAATTGTTTTTGCTGTAGTTTTACAAGTTTTTCTATGAGAGAATCCTTTCTATTAGGACCAATAAAATGCGCAATTTCTGTAGTTCCAACAGTAGGGTCATAGAGGTAAAATTTATAACTAATTTCCAAATGAATTGGTTGCTTTTCTTTCATCAGGATGCAATCCAGTTCTCCAAGTGTAATTTTATCTTTTTGAATTTGAATATTTTCTGAAAGAATAGTATGGTTTGGATCCTGCTTTAATTGAAAGGATACAAAGCGTTCTATATACCTTCCAAGCCGTGCTTTTTCATCCATAACAATGTCAATTTTGGCAGCATGCATTGGGATTTCTAACTGTAGTAGCTCTAAAACGGCAGTGCCTTTCCACAATGCAGGCGTTTGTAAAAATCCCACATACCTTTTTTGAATATCTTTTGTTTTTTGATGCTTCATGTTCAAGTACTAATTTCACTAATTTATAGGAATAAAGGCAGCTTATTTGCTGTTAATTTTTGAAGTAGCGACTTTTATTTTGTAGAATTCTTTGTAAATTGAGCTTTTTAAAAATAGGAAGCACATGCAATTCGAGAAAAAAACACTGCAATACCTGGAAGCGCTCCAGCAAAATAACAATAGAGATTGGTTTGCCGAGCAAAAAGAAACCTATGTAAGTGCGCAGCAAAATGCGAAGGAGGTCTTTGCGGCGATACACCAAGACTTGCAAAAGCATGATGAGATAGAAAAATCTAAAATGATGCGTATTTACAGAGATGTCCGTTTTTCGAAAGACAAGACACCTTACAAAGCACATTTTGCAAATTCCTACGCAAGGTTGGGAACTGCGTTAAGGGGCGGGTATTTTTTAAGAATTAGACCAGGAGCTTCTTTTTTGGCAGGCGGATTTTGGGAGCCCAGTAAAGAAGACTTATTTAGAATTCGAAAAGAGATTGAATTAGACGCTTCAGAAATTAAGGGTATTTTAGAAAATAAAGAATACAAAAAACATTTTGGTGGAAAATTCGAAAGTTTTTCTGAGCTCAAAACAGCACCAAGAGGTTTCGATAAAACACATCCTGAGGTTGCATTGCTTCGAAAGAAAGGGTTTATTGCTAGCAGAAGTTTTACAGATGCAGAAGTGCTGTCTCCAAATTTCGCCGAAGAGGTGCATACAAGCTTCAAGGCTTTGCGACCATTTTTTAACCTATTTAGTGATATTTTAACGACGAATTTAAACGGAGAGTTACTGGTGTAGGGAGGTACTATTGGGTTTTTTAAAAAGCACGCTGCACGGGTTGCGGAATTTCCCGACTTACTTTAAATTTTTATGTACCTCACGTTTCAATACAAATACGGTAATGATGGTTGCCAGGGTATCTGCAATTGGAAAGGACCACCATACGCCATCAACACCATAATAGATAGGTAGAATATAGGCGAGTGGAATTAAGAAAATCCCTTGTTTTAAAAGCGTTAGTATTAATGCAGGCAATGCTTTTCCTGCTGCTTGGAAGTAGGCAGATCCAATTAACTGCAGGGTTACAATGGGGGTCACTAAAAAGGCAATCAACATGGCATCGGGGGTTTGTGCAAGTAGGGTTGCGTCATTGGTGAAAATCCCAATGATCTCTTCCTTGAAGATGACAATAGCAATAAAAATAACGGTTCCAAGAATAGATCCAAAATATATGGATTTTTTGATGGTTTCTTTTACACGTTCATTTTGATGGGCACCAATATTAAATCCAGCAACCGGCAAGAAACCCTGTGTAACCCCTAAGACTGGTGAAAGGGCAAACATCATAACGCGGTTTATAATTCCATATACAGCAATGGATATTTCTCCACCATATTTGTAGAGTGAGTAATTTAAGACGATCATTAGAATACTGATCGCACCCTGTCTTACGATCGTTACGCCACCTAATTTTCCAATTTCTTTTAGTATCGGAAAATCCAACTTGAAGTTTTTAGGAATAATCTGTAATTCGCTTTTTGAGGACAGAAAGAAGTACAGAATATACATACCACAACTGGCATAGGAAAGAGAGGTTGCCAAACCAGCGCCCCACATTCCCCAATCAAATACTTTGATAAATAGCACGTCTAAGGCGATATTTAAAACAGCGGGAACCATCATAGCATACATGGCAAATTTAGGTTTCCCTTCGGCTCTAATGGTTGGATTTCCCATCATAGCAAACGCTAAAAACGGAACCCCATAAATAATGACCCCATAATATTCTGCTGCAATGGGGAGGATAGCTCCTTTTGCGCCAAATAAATTCAGAATTGGTGCGCTATAAATGCTGCCAAGTATTACAAACAAGAGGGCTAAAATAACGGTGAGACTAATTTGATTTCCAAAGGTTAAGAAAGCCTTCTTCGCATCATTGGCACCTAATGCGCGGGAGATGATTGAACTTCCACCAATCCCAATTCCCATTCCGATAGAGGAAATAAGAAAAACAATGGGCAATACTACGGTAATAGCAGCAATGGCCAGCACCCCAATCCATTGTCCAACAAAAATGGTATCGACAATCATGTTTAAGGACATGACAAGAATACCAATGGTAGCGGGTACTGCTTGTTTTATGAGTAATGTACTTATTTTTTGGGTCCCTAAATCGTTTGCTAGTTTGTTCATAGAATCGCTGCAAAGAACGGGAATAATACTTATTTTATTGAAAATGGCACATCAATAATTATTATAGGACTATTAAAATTTATAGATTTGTGAAAACGAAGTATATGAAAGATGTTTTTGAGTTAAAAATAAAAGTAGTGGCAGCAGACATAGATACCTTAAACCATGTGAACAATGTGGTCTATGTAAAGTGGATGGACCAGGTTGCTGTTGCGCATTGGGCATTTTTAACAAAGAACAATTCTTTGTCGGAGTATGTGTGGGTAGTGCTTAAACACGAAATAGACTATTTAAAACAGGCCGTTTTAGGCGATGAGATTACGGTAAAAACATGGGTAGGAGAAACCAGAGGTTTCAAATCAGAACGCTTGATGAACTTTTATAAGGGGTCGGAATTACTGATGAAAGCAAAAACCGTTTGGGGCATGTTGGATGCAAAAAAATTCAAACCTGCAAGAATTAGAGAAAATGTTTTAAATGTATTACAACCTATTAAATAAAAGTATCTTTGCACAAAATTTAGAAACAAAATGGCTTCATTTTCAGCGTTAGGAATCACTCCAGCATACATCAAATCGATTCAAGAATTAGGGATTTCTACGCCTACAGAAATTCAAGAACAGACCATTCCTATTTTATTAAAATCGAAAACAGATTTTATTGGATTGGCACAAACCGGTACTGGGAAAACGGCAGCTTTCGGACTGCCAATATTACACCATATCGATACCAGCTCAGACCATATCCAAACATTGGTATTGTCGCCAACAAGAGAATTGGTGCAGCAGATTAAAAAACAATTTTTCAAGTACACAAAATACAACGAGGATAAAATATTTATTGAAGCCGTTTTTGGTGGAGAGAAAATTGACCGACAAATCGGGAATTTAAAAAGAACTACACATGTTGTGGTGGCAACTCCAGGGAGGCTTATTGATTTAATTGAGCGTGGAGATATTGATATCAGTCATGTGAAAACAGTGGTTTTAGATGAGGCTGATGAAATGTTAAGCATGGGATTCAAACAAGATTTGAACCACATCTTGAAATTTTCCTCTCAGAATGATCGAAATACTTGGTTGTTTTCAGCGACCATGCCAGAAGAAATAAAACGTATTATTAAAACCTATATGGATTCGAATGCACCCAGAGTAGAGGTGAATAAGAATGCATTGGTGAATGCGAATATTAGACATCAGTTTGTAAAAACGACGCTTAAAACAAAGGCAAATGATATTATTTCTTTTTTAGAAAAAAGAGGTACCCAACGTGGAATTATTTTTTGTAGAACCAAAGCTGGAGCTCAAAATTTAGCCAATTTGCTTATTGAAGAAGGTTTTTCTACTGCTGCTTTAGAAGGAGACATGCAACAAAAAGAACGCGATAAAGTAATGCGTGCTTTCAAAAAAGAAAATTTACAATATTTAGTTTCTACGGATGTTTCTGCAAGAGGAATAGATGTAAGTGGATTAGAGTTTGTGATACACCATCAATTGCCAGAGCAATTAGAATATTATACGCACAGAAGTGGTAGAACAGCGAGAGCTGGGAAAACAGGAACTTCTTTGGCGTTTATCTTACCCAATGAACTGGAAAAAGTGCATGATCTTCAGAAGGCACTGAATATAAAATTCACAGAAGTGAGCGTGTAGTATGGATATTATTTATGTGTTGGATATTTTAGGGACCTTTGCTTTTGCAATCAGTGGTACCTTGGTTGCTTCAGATAAAAAATTAGACTTATTTGGTGTGATTATTATTGCATTTGTCACTGCTGTTGGCGGTGGTATGCTGCGAGATGTCTTAATCAATGCACATCCCATCAATTGGATTGGGGATTTAAATTATTTATACACCATATTTGCTGCGGTCCTGTTTACCTTTCTTGTGAAAAGTAAAATCGGGTATCTGAGTACCACCATGTTTTTGTTTGATACCATTGGTCTGAGTGTTTTTACACTGCTGGGGCTTCAAAAAGGTTTGGCCTACAATTTACATCCTTTAGTTGCGTTGATTATGGGAATGATTTCTGCTGTTTTTGGCGGGGTGTTGCGAGATGTGTTGACCAATAAGGTACCCTTAATTTTTGAAAAAGAAATTTATGCTTCCGCTTGTTTGATTGGTGGATTGATGTATTTAATTTTGTCGTATTTTAGGGTCGACGAAAATATCAATTTTATAATTTCAGCCGCTGTTGTGGTAAGTATCCGCATCGTTGCTGTAAAATTACATTTAGAACTCCCCAAAGTAAAGTACGATCTATTCACAAGGTTTAAAAAATAAAGATGGAAGTTTTTAATACAATTTCAGATTTCAGAACAATGGTAGGGAAGGCTTTACCTGTAGGAAACTGGTATCCCATTACCCAAGAAATGATTGGGGACTTTGCCAATGCAACATTAGACAAACAGTGGATTCATGTGGATGCTGAAAGAGCAGCCAAAGAATCTCCTTTTAAAAGTACCATTGCACATGGCTTTATGTCTGTAGCGATGATTTCTAAGTTATTGGAAGCAGTTTTTACGATTAAAAGCTTAAAAATGGGTTTGAATTACGGCTTGAACAAAGTGCGTTTTCCAAATGCTGTGCCGGTGAACAGTCAGCTGCGAATGCATACTACGGTGGTTGCTATAGCAGATTTACCCAACAAGGGTGTCAAAGTAACTTTTGCCTGTACCATTGAGATTAAAGGGCAAGAAAAGCCTGCCTGTGTTGCTGAATTTTTAGCAGCATTCTTTGAGTAGCATTGCGATAACTTAGTTAATTGCAATGACCGCTGCTTTAAACAAACCTGCTTTTGCTATAAAGAAAGCGTTTTCCAAACCAATTGCTTTTAGTTTAGAGTCCATAAACTGCTGCTCTCTATAGTTGACTAAAAACAAAGAGCTTTCTCCCAAAAAGAACTTGCGTTCCTCTGCGCTTAGCAATACCGCATAATCTCTTACTATTTTAAAAGTGAACTCATTTTGTGAAATATAGGAAGCCAATTGCTTCTGAAGGGCAGTTATCTTATTTTTGAGTACTACTTTAGTGGCATTATTTTCTAACTTTTTATCTTGTAATTTTATTTTTGCTAAGGCTAGTGCTCCCCTTTCTTTGCGTACGAATAACGGCATGCTAAAATTGATGCCTGCCTTATAATTGTTGGTATTGAATGCATTGATTTGCATGCTGTTCGGTGAAATAAATTGATACTGAACGTCAACTTTTGGCAATAAATTATTCATTTTTAAGCGTCTATTTACAGCCAAACTTTTAATTTTAAAGCCCAAGGCCTTTATTTTTGGATGCTGTTCAATATCAAAGTTCTCATCGTGAAAGAGGGCAATATTAAAAGTACGATCAATGGTGTCAAAGGTCTTTAGATCTGGAATAATAGTTTCTTTTAGTTCGATGGGCGTGTTTTCATTCAACCACAAATACGTAGACAATTCTAAGGAAGACTGCACCAGTTGAATGCGTGCTTTTTCTAAATTCAACCTTCTAGAATTTAGGGTGATGCCTGCTTCTAAGGTGTCTATTGCTGGTTTAGCACCTTCTTCATATGCTCTCTTTGTTCCTTTAAAACGCAGTTTAGCATTGTTTAAAAAGGAATCAAAAACGCGTTTTTCATGGTAGCTTTTTAACCATTTAAAATAAGACAAAGAGGCATTGTACAGAATTTTATTGACAGCTATTTGCTGTTCTTCTTTTGCTTGGTTTAAAAATAATTTCGCCTGTTTTAAAGTGGTCATTCTATTGTTAGTAAGCAGTCCCCTGGCTAGTGAAATCTCAATTCCTGCGGTGTACAATCCATTGATACTGCCTTGGTTTTCTGGGTTTAAATAAAGACCCTCATTTTGCTCAAAGTTCGCTTTCAACGCAATTCCATACCAAGTAGGTATTTTAAAAGAACCATTTAAATGGGTATAATAGTGGTTCTCTTTAAAGCGTTTTTTATCAAAATCAATTTCAATTTTTGGATCAAAGGCTCCTCTTGCTTTCAGTAATTTTGCTGCACTCTTATTAATGGTCAGGTTTGCCTGTTTCACAATAGGGTGGTACCTTTTGACATATCCTAAGTACTCAGACAAAGTCAGCACGTCCCGTATTTTATCTTGGGCATGCTGGAAGGAGAACATCAATAAAAAAAATGCAATGACATACTTTTTCATAGCTAAATTTTAGCGGTGGATTTTATTTTTTCACTTCCTAGGGGCTGATAGTAGTTGGGTGGAAAACTATTTATTTGTCGCCACAATTCAAACCAAATAGGAACATCCTCTAACAACGCGATTGTTTTGGCACCAGAACCTACCCGAATTGCGGTCGGCCAGGTATGGTCTTTCTGGTCGGGAACCAGCAATACGCGGTATTTTCCATTGCTGCTAATAAAGCGTTCGATGGCAACAACGCGGGCTCCATAGGTTCCGTAGGAGACATTTGGCCATCCAGAAAATACAATGGCAGGCCAACCATCAAATTGTACCCGTACTTTTTCATGGAGGTGCAAAAGGGGCAAGTCGATAGGTCTCACGTAGGTTTCTATGGCCAAGTCATATTTTTCAGGCATGATGCCCACTAAAGATTCTCCTGCCTTAAAAGCACCTCCAATACCGCCTTTTGTTGCTTTATTGATATGGCCATTTTGAGGAGCCGTAATGTACAAAAGTCCGTTTCTAATTTTATAGTTGCTATTGCTATTTTCTAATTTCGAAACCTGCACTTTGGCATCATAGCCATTGGACTTCGCGGTATACATATCGCTTTGTGCTTTGGCGATTTTATCTGCAAAGCTTGCGGCAATCCGAGACAGTTCTAATTTGGCATTCAGCACTTCATTTTTTGCTGCGAGCACCTTGTTTTCTTTGGTGATTAAGTTTGCTTGTGTTTCTTGCAGTTTTAGCTGTTTTTCTTCCACATCTTTCACTGCGAAAATTCCCTCTTTTTGCAAAGTTTCTGTCCGAATATATTGTCGTTTTGCAATTTTAATATTTGTTTTGGCAGCCTCAAAACCGATGCTGTCACTCTGCACTTTTAACTTCGCTTGTAAAAGTTTATTTTTGGTTTGTGCCGTTTTTAGAAGGCGCTCTTGCTGCAAAGCAGTTGCCTGTCTTTGCAAGGCCGCTACTTTTTTAGTGTATGCGCGGACAGCCGCATTTTTCGCAGTTATTTGATCGCTTGTTCTTTCGATCAAGCGGGCATCAAAATAGTCGCTTTTTATTTCAGAAATCCGCAGAATGGTATCTCCTTTTTTTACAAAATCTCCTTCTCGGACAAACCATTGCTCAATTCTTCCCGGAATTTGAGATTGAATCTGCTGTGGTCTTTGATTTAATGCCAAGGTGGTTACAATTCCCTTTCCAGAAATGTTCTGTGTCCATGGTAGGAAAAGTACAATGAGTAGCATTGCGGCGAAAGCGTATAAAAATTTATTTAAAAATTTATAATACTGCTTATTAAAAAGGTGTTTTCCTGATTTGAATGCTGTCAAATCTACTTTTTTATGCAGTTGATTGTTCGAGATATTTAACATGGCGATTCGTTTATCGATTTGATGGCTCCTTTTTCTAAGGTGATGATTTGGTTGCATTGAGTGCTCCAGCTTTTCTTGCTACTGACTACGATGAGGGTCCAAGGCCTTTGTGGAGCTGTCAAGTAGTGAATTATTTTCATCGTTTCCTCTAAATTAAACTGATCTAAAGGATCTTCTAAAATCATTATTTTAGGCTGTTTGATAATGGCACGTGCTAAAATTATTTTCTTTGCAGTGGTGAAGGACATCTGTTTTCCTTCTGGATGCAAAATAGTTTCTAGGCCTTCTGTTTGTTCTTTTAAAAACTGGCGCAGTCCTACAGTTTCCAATGCTTCATAAATAATACTGTCTTCGATCTGCGTATTTCCAAACACCAAGTTGTCTCGGATACTTCCTTCAAAAGGAGTTTCATCAGAAAGTGACAGTCCTAATTGAGAGCGGTAGTGGTTCAAGTGCAAACTACTTAAGGAAACGTTATTGATATAGATATTGCCCTCTGTAGGTTCGATAACCCCCGCCAATAGGCGCAGTAAGCTTGATTTTCCCGCACCACTTTCGCCATAAATTAAAATTCTACTTTTGGGGTGTACGGTCAGGGACACCTCAGAGATAATAGGTTTTTTCCGGTCCTGGGTATGGTACGAAACGTTCTCTAGTTCTACTGTTAATCCATCTTTAAATACGGGTTTTTCGCCCTCTTGAGATTCCAATTCTTTGTCTACTACCTGTCCTATTTTTTCAATAGAGGTCAGCACATCATAAAAGGATTCCAAGCCAACAATTAGTTTCTCTACCGATTGGATGACCAGTAATATGATGATTTCAGCAGCTACAAACTGCCCGATGTTCATTTCTTGGTTCAGCACCAAAGCGCCTCCAATTAGTAATAAACTGGCGGTAACAATTACTTTAAAACCGATCATCTGGCTAAACTGCAACAGTAATATTTTAAAATGCTTTTCTCTTGCCGCGAGATAGGTAGCCACGAGGGCGTCATTTTTTTCCATCGCCAGGCTGGTGTTCCCAGAAAGTTTAAAACTCACCACTGTTCTTGCCACTTCTTGAATCCAATGTGCTACTTTGTATTTTATTTTGGATTCTAGTAAGCTTGTTTCCAATCCTTTTTGTGCCGTAAATTTAAAAACAATGTAAATTAAAAGTAGGAGCAGAATTCCGAAAATTATAAAAAAGGGGTGGTAAAAAGAGAGTAAAATTAATGCGAATACGATCTGCAGCAATGCGGTAGGCACATCAATTAGAATTTTTGACAATCCTTTCTGAATGGTCAGGGTATCAAAAAAGCGATTCGCAAGTTCTGGTGGATAGTAGTCTCGCAGTTCGTTCATTTTAATTTTTGGAAAGCGGTAGCTCAATTCAAAAGAAGCCCGCACAAAAATACGCTGTTGTAAGGTTTCTATAATCCGCAATTGCATGAGCTGCAGGGCTCCAGAGAAAAGAACACCAAGCGTTACAACAATGACTAAAACGATCCAAGAAGTAGAAATTTGCGCTCCTTGAATTAAATTGATGATTGCTTGGATTCCCAAGGGTAGGGAAAGGGCAACCACTCCGCCGAATACTGCATAATAGAAGATTTGAAAAATATCTTTTTTTTCCAATCTTAAGAGCCCTACAAAACGTTCCCAGGGTGATAATCTAGTGTTTTCCATATTTATTTTAGCGCATTTTCAATCAGATCAAGAAAGAAATCTGTGGGTGTTTTGTCGTTTTTACAATTGGTAATGGACGGAAAGTGTGCTTGCAAGAAATGCTGGTGCAATCCACCTTCTAAAACGGTGCTTGCCAAACTTAGAGAAAAGGCGAAGTTCGGGTTTATAGCGAGCATCATATCCGACAAACGCGTAATTAGGCGTTTGTAGATTTCAAAATACCCTTCTTTATTCTCGGAGTCTACCTCTTTTGTTAAAAAGGATTTAGAGCTTTCGTTGACAATAATTTTATACAATACTACCTCGTTGATGTGTGAGAAATTGCGATCAAATGCCACTGTATTGGTAACGATGGCCACTGCTTTGTTTAATTTTTCTTTGGGATTGGAAAGGCTGAAGGTTTCTACAACCAGTTGGTATTCTAACCAGGCCCAATACCAGGAAGAAAGGTAGAGTAATAATTTATGTTTGCTCTCAAAATAGCGGTAGATAGAACTTTCATTCGAACCTATTTTAGTGCCTAGTTTTTTAAAAGTGAAGCTGTCAAATCCCAGTTCATCAATCAATAAAATACTGTTCTCTATGATCCTTTTTCCTAAATCTGAAGTTTCTGGATCCTTTAAATATACCTGATCTGGAACCGAAATTTTTACAACTGATAATAAATTTTTCATACACTTAATATATTTGATTGCAAATATAATAGTAATACTATTACAAAAGAACAGTTTACTGTTTATTTGTCTTTTTTTTAACACATACATCCTATTCACTGTGAATAATTGTTTATTATGTATTATCTTTGTACAAGAAGGCAGGATACATCACACATTTGCTACAAGTAAACATTCGGTTGTTTTTGAAGTTATTGGTCACGTATTTTATCTTTTAAGAAGCAATAACTTAAAACCAGTAGTATTTTAATGGCAAAATCGCAGCAAACCTTTAGTAAGAGTGAAAAAGAGAAGAAACGTTTGAAAAAACGTCAGGACAAGCAGAAGAAAATGGACGCAAGAAAAGCGGACAAAGATGAGCATGGACCGTCCGGAATTCAGTTTGCATATGTAGATCACAATGGAAATCTTACAGATACGCCACCAGATCCAGAATTGAAAGTAGAATATGAATTGGAAGACATTCAGATTTCTGTAAGTAAAAAAGAAGACCTTCCAGAGGAAGATCCTGTAAGAAAAGGAAAAGTTTCCTTTTTTGACAGCTCTAAAGGATTTGGTTTTATCATTGACATGGAGAACAACGAGAAATATTTTACGCACGTAAGTGGGTTGATAGACGATATTGTAGAGAACGACAAAGTTTCTTTCGAATTAGAAAGAGGAATGCGTGGTATGAATGCAGTAAAAGTTACGAAAATATAAACGACTCGTTTAAAGCATATAAAAAGCCTTTTCAATATACTGAAAAGGCTTTTTTTTGTTCCTATATTTTTTTGGGAATGCGCACTGCAGGAAGTGGTCGCTATAAAAGAAGCCAACAATACCACTAACAGAAAGGAAGCCTTATGCGTTGTAAAACGCCATGCTTTCTAAAATGATTGCCTCAGAAACCACGCAGTCTAACTGATAAGCTTCGTAGTTGGTGAGCAGTACAAAATTTACCTGTCCGTTTGTATTTTTCTTATCGTGCTTTAGCAGCGCCATAATGCCTGCAAAGTCTTCTTTTAGCAGTTGTGTTTTTGGGTAGATGTCTAGAATAATACTTTTTATTTCCGTGACATTGGCTTTTGGAAAGCCAAGCAATGCTGCAGACATATAACTTTCACAGACCATTCCAATGGCAATGGCTTCTCCATGTGTAAGGTTTTCTTTGTTGGCAGACGCCAGGTAAAAAGATTCAATAGCATGCCCTAGTGTATGTCCGAAATTTAAAATTTTACGGATGTTTTTTTCTTTGGGATCTTGCAGTACTACCTCGTTTTTTATTTCGATAGAACGAACAATTAAATCGTTTAGGTTCAAATCTTTATCATCCCTTATTGCATGTAGTAGTTTAACATCATAGGTGATGCCATATTTGATGATTTCTGCCATGCCAGATTTCATCTCTCGTTCGGAAACCGTGGTGAGATATTCGGGATCTACCAATACCATTTCTGGATTTGCAAACACCCCAATTTGATTTTTTAACACGCCCAAGTCGACACCTGTTTTTCCACCTACCGAGGCATCTACCATGGCCAGTAAAGTGGTTGGAATGTTTACAAAGTCGATTCCACGTTTGAAACAAGAAGCTACAAATCCTCCGAGATCGGTAATCACACCACCCCCTAAAGTAATTAGTAAACTTTTGCGATCTCCTCCCAATTCGGTGATGGCATTCCAGACACCGATGCAAGTTTCTAAATTTTTATTGATTTCTCCAGATTCGATTTCAATAAGCTCAATCTGCTTGTCCGTTTCTAAATTCGGAATAAATTTCGGATAACAATCTTCCAAAGTATGCTCATCCACTAAAATAAAGAGGGTAGAGTAGTTGTTTTTAGAGATTAAAACGGACAACTCTTGATATGCTTTGTCCTGAAAATGAACAGGATAGCTAACAGCTTGTATGGATTTCATGGAGTGTTTGTTAAAGTTGCAAATTAAAAATAATTTATTGAATTATTTATAATTCTAAGGTATATTTGTAGTAATAAATTTTCCCGTTGAATGAAGCTTTTTGACAATACCGAAGTTGCTTTTTCTCTCAAATCCAATGCTGAGTTACTAAGAGCTAATTTTTTATACAAAATGATCCAAAACCAAGCACTGGTAAGAATTGGATCGGCCATTACTAATTTTGCTTTGAAAGCAAATTTACCGGTTACAGGAATTATTCGAGCCACTGTGTTCAATCATTTTTGTGGTGGTGTTACAGAAGAAGATTGCATTCCTACCATTAACAAATTACATTCCAAAGGCGTTTCCTCTGTTTTAGACTACTCTGTAGAGGGTAAAGAAGCGGAAAGCGAGTTTGACGAGACCTTGGCAAAGGTGTTGAAAGTCATAAATTTTGGAAAAGTAAACAAAGCCATTCCTTTTGCGGTATTCAAACCCACGGGATTGGGACGTTTTGCATTGTTTCAGAAAATCACAGAAAAAGAAGCCTTAACGGCTGCAGAAGAAGTGGAGTGGCAGCGTGTAAAAGAGCGTTTTGATATTATTGGAAAGGCGGCCCATGAAAAGGGATTCCCTTTATTGGTAGATGGAGAAGAAAGTTGGATGCAGGATGC
>Ga0209815_1000137_pt1 | contig 54773 bp, 82 predicted proteins | sample CoawatmetaG00DNA_FD_187507 | JGI IMG/M metagenome (GOLD analysis project Ga0209815, IMG submission 187507) | Marine microbial communities from the West Antarctic Peninsula - Coastal water metaG002-DNA (SPAdes) (version 2) | ecosystem: Environmental > Aquatic > Marine > Coastal ...
GGGTAGATTGAGGGTCTTTTACCATGGACTAGAAGCAAGGTAATCGGCAATCTTTGTAATAGGGGGGGTCGCTGAGTGACCATGGGGGGGTCGGCAGGTGAACGGGGTCGCTGATTGGCCCCCCTATATCGTGATTATGTTAGTGAACACTAACCTGTGAAGCTATGCCACTAATGAATAGCTAGAATTAGGGGGGGTCGGTGTGTGACCATGGGGGGGTCAGGAGGTGACCATGGGGGGGTCGGTGTGTGACCCCCTTATAGTCTACATTAGCCATAATTACCCTAGATTATGGGGAGTTTTTGATAGCAGACGCTAACCTAGACAGCCAACCCACACAAGGGTTCAGCGTACTGCGCAGATGTAGGTTTAATCAGCAATTAATATACACTGCATATCTTAACGGCTTATGTTAGTGGGCGCTAACTTGGGAGACCGAGTGTTTATAGGGGTTTGATGTGCTCAGGGGGTGCGTAAAATCGGCAGAAGGCCCAACCCAATCACAATTTCCTAGACGAAACAGCCTAAGAGCTAGCAAACTAGGGGGTTACGTCCTATTTGTAGGGGTCAAATCATAAATAAATCTGTATGGATTTGAAAGTCTCCCACTCTACCTAGTTAAAAAAAGAAAAAATTCACTTCGTTCACAAAAAACAAAAAGACGTTCAGCTGACGCTTCCCTGAGATGGCGAAAAACGCCACCCCGATCCAGAGATTTGGCAATCTAAAATTACGTCCATCCGATCAGTGAATTCACAGACGTTTTTTCCACCAGAAACCCCTTGGGATTTTTTCTAAAATTTTTTTTCAGGGCTTCCAACTCACATTTGGGGTAAATCTACGCAGTTTTAGCAAACCCTGCCATCAATTTAGACTGTGTATGTACCAAGAAGGGGTCAACTAGATCGCTCACAGAACGTTTAGGTAAATCTTAGGCCAACATATAGGGTCATAACTCAACGCCTCTCACAGGACTCTGTAGGCACGAAATTAATTTCTACTCCACATGTGCTGATACCTTATATACGTACTGGTTAAAACCACCCTATCAAATGACGCACAATAAATCTACACATCCTGCCGAAAACCCACGCCACACCTACGTTTCAAAAAAACAATTGGCACTAAGTGCTCTGATTTGCATGAGTTAGTGCCACCCAAAATTTTTTAGCTTTGTTTTTAGGGTGAGTAAGTCCAAATTTCGTAAGGCGAACTTTTGGTAAAAGTCGTTTTAGTAATCGAGGCTGTCTTTAAATAAGGCGTGACCCCCTTTGTTGTAGAGGTCGGGGTTGCCCCATACCCCCCTCTGGGATCCCGTTTTGCCCTAGGCTAGCTCCTCCAAGTTCTAGGGAGATCGCCGAAGTTCGATGCTCTTAGCACCGGTCTAGCCGGAGTTGAGCGCTTGGTAATATGCCGCAGAATCCCCACTATGAGACTATTAATACATCGACAGACGGCAACAAGGCCAGACGCGACAATCCAAACGGAAACGATATTATGAAAACTTTTACTTTAGCAGCACAGCAGATCGCAGACATTCAAGAAATGGTTTCAGATCACGCCACCCTAGAGATGGCTCTAGGAAATCACCGCGCACAGGCTTTTGTTGACCTGACCGCGATGTTCCACGACAGCAAGGCCGATATGAAAACCTTTAAAGCCGCCATTGAAGACGGCCTGAAAGTTCACTTTGGAAAGGCTAACGATGCTACTCGCAAAGCGAAGCGCACCCCAGCACCCCAGCTCATCAAAGACTGGAGCGGACGTATCACCCAGACTGTAGAGGCTGGCATAAAACCCGCCACAGTCGCTGGCATGTCAGAAGGCGAAGTCCGAAAGGAGCTAGCCATAGTCAAGGCGATTGAAACCGATGGCGTGACACGCGCCAAACTCGTGAAGGCAGCTGGGGGCGCAAAAGCCACCCTTGCCACTGTCAACAAGGCCGCCAAGAAACTGGCCACCGCAGCTGACCCAGCCAAAGCTAAGGCCGTCAAAAACGAGCGAGACGCCATGCAAAAGGTGATTGATGCCATCGTGACAAACCTCAAGCGACTTGATGAATCTGAATCTAGAATTGACTACCTCGAGTCCTTGCTCTCTTACGCCAAGGCTAACCCTGAAAACGAAACGGTAAAGGCCGCATAGAAGCCAATAAAACCACCCTCTTAATTGAGGGTTGTTTTGTTTAGGCGATTAATTTCCCTAGTCACCTAAACCAAACGACCGCAATTAAACTGACCAAGGAAATATTATGCAATTCATCAACGCTAAAACCACCATCGCCACCATCGAACGCGAACTATCCGCCTATAAGGAGGGAGCCAAAATCATGGATTATTATTTGCACATCGCTAGCGACCGAATCAAAGAGCAGAGGCAGGAAATATCTAAGCTTGAGCGCGAGGTATCAGACCTAAAGAGTTCTCTTGAATTGATCTCGATAGATTCTCAGTCGAGTCTAGAACTAGCCAATCGTGCTCTTGAGGTGGCGTCATGATTCCTATTAGAAACCAGATGCTGGCCTTGCTTCCCAATATGAAACCCATCTCAGCTCCGGTTGAGCCGGTGCAGGGCACTAGATCTAAACCCAAGGGGCGCTCCTATGGCGTCCATATGGATGCGACCATAGATGGCTATAACCAGACCCGTATGGGATATGAATTCGATTCGTACTGCATCCCAGAGTGGGTCATGACTGGCCCATGGAAACACCACAGAGTGGCGATAGTTAAAGCCGTCCCAGCAACATGGGCACGCATCAATCAGTTTGGCGACAAGGTATACAAGCAACGCGCTTGCACCTTTGGACAAAGCGCACAGCACAGTAGGTTGGGTGATGACTACAAAGGATTCGAGCTATCGAATCTATACGCATCAAAATTATTAATTCAGGACACATTCAAAGAACTAATCAAACAACTTCCCAGTCCTAAAGGTCAGCGACTGGACAAAAAATATAAGCTCTCTTTACGAAGAGTCGAACTTGTATGGGAACCCAAGCAAAGAAACACATTGTCAAGTCCGGTTCAGCCGGAGGAGAAGTCATGAATAACAATCAGCTTTATATCAATCAAGACATCAGGCACGCATATCAAAGTGATGCTTTGATCGCCAAGATTAATGGTGTACTCAGCGGTGAATTAAATACCGTACTCGAGAAGGCACTCATTGCAAATAGTAAAGGCAAGCAAGAACTCACAGCGTATCAAATACAGGATGCTCTAGACATTCTTGCAAGAGAATTATCAAAACTAAACGAGGAAAAGTCATGAACGAATCAAACGACCTAAGATGTTTTAGTGAGGCGTACCAAAATAAAGTTCGCAATGATCAGATGTTCAACGATATGTCGGACTCAAAACAGATCAGAGTTTTAAAGGCCAGCATAGATAATATGCGCGTCACAATCCAAGAGTTACAAGTTCTTATAAGAGAACTAACCGAGGAAAAGTCATGAGTATATACGAAGATAAAGGGTACGCAGATCGTGCCGAGTATTTATTGTCACTAACAGAAGATCACGAGGTCTCGATGGAAACCGTCCTCCTCTACTCAGATATGTTGGGGCCGAATGAAGACTTTGATGGTCTGGTATCTGCCCTTGAATTGTCCAATTATTTAAGGGTGGGTGCGTCATGAATAAGTATATGAAGACATCGTTCAATAGTGGATTCATCGGCTATGCACTAGCCCAGTATGAAGAGGAGGTACTTCTAAATCTCCGCTCGATGGAGAAGTATCGAGGGGTGATTGAAGACCCTACTTATAGGGACGTATCACCTACCTTTAGAGAGCGCATGGTGGTGGCAGATCAAATGGGTATGTCTCTTGACAACCAGGCTTTGTAATCTGCCTAGAGAAAACCTGACAGGGAGCTGTTGGGTTTTTTTATGTCTATCGTTTGTGTGTATCAAACGACAGGGCTTTGTGTGTGTTAGAGCTTTGTCGTTTGCTTATGTCTGTATAGGACAGAATGGCACTTGCCGATTTTTGAGGGCCGGTGGATATAAAGTCTTCAGAAGGGAAAAATGGGGTGTTGGCGTAGTGCTTAAGCCATGACCCATAGTACCGCTAATCGCCTTGATAGTCAACGGTGGTGGGGGTTTAAGTCAACCAACTCCGGCTCAGCCGGTGGAGAATAAGACATGAAAAATGTTAAAGAAATAACAGGTGTTCTATCAATAGTTCAGAGGTTAGAAGGCAGTGAAATGGGAAACCCTAGGTTTCTTGTGTCTGTGGGAAGTCACGGACAGTTTAAAACTGTGGTCGATGCCTCATTGGGATATTCGGTTCAGAATCATGATCGTGAGTTAGTCAGTGCTCAAGTAGGTGAACACTATGGAGCACCTCATATCACTAGAGTAAGGACGTTTGAGTTTAAGAATGAAGTAGCCCACGCAATTAAACATACTGGAGAATAAGATGATTATAAATTTGACGCAGCACATGGCTTCAAAAGAGCAGCTAGCTCTAGGAGTTAAGGACTTGAATAAGGAAAATCGGGACGAGGTTAAAAGCTTACTAACCTTCCTTGATATACCTGACAGTGAGTTAGTTAGGTCAAGGGCTGCAAGTCTGGCAGCGATAGCCGCTCAAGTTGTTTTTGAGGAGGGTGGTAATTCAGCAATGATAGGGGGTGCGCCCTACTTGATGGGGCCACTAAGTGAAAGCCTGAAGGTGCTAGGGATTCAGTCTTTGTTTGCTTTCAGTGAGCGAGTGAGTCAGGACGGGCCTGATGGGGAAAAGGTCTCGGTGTTTAAACATCGGGGCTGGGTTAAAGCCTATTAATTTAAGTCAACCAAGTCTGGCTAGACCAGAGGAGAATAAAATGATTAGTTTTTATGACAAGTACACTCAGATAGTAGTTAGCCAGACAATGGCAAACGAGTTCACTAAGGGAATCCGTGGTGAAGAACACAGAGACGGATGGATTCCAGATCCTGATGGAGTAAGAACACTAAGCGATTTAATCCTAGCAAAAATGGTGCTAACCCATCGGACATACGAACTTCTTGCGTCCCAGCGGGATGTTAATGACCAAGGCATCACAAACGAGATCAGCTGGCGTGCAGGAAATATTGACGGCAACGCCCCCTTGTCTTCTTGGCAACACATATCTGAAGAGCGTCCAGATTTCGATATGAACGGAGGTTTCATCAATCACGGCAGTCCTGATAAACCAAGCTGGGGGTCACACTCATGAATACATCTGCAGCAGCTTACTATACGGTTTTTAACGTAAGCCCGTACATACAAGTCCGATGGTATGGCGGGAAGACTTTTAATATCTATACAAACCAGCCCTATTGTAATAGTTGGTGGGAGATAGATGTCTTCACCCACGATAACGTAGAGACCATTGAAGATGCCACAGATATAGTTGATAGCTGGTGGAACGATCTAGTGGGCACTGAAGAAGTCATGGACTACATCAAGAGGATGAAACTATGAATGAGACCGAGAAGTTAATCGACAGGGCATTGAGCCGAATCTTTGTGGACGTATCAACGAATGACCTAACAGCAGTTGAAGATCTGCTATCGGTTGTCCCTAAGAAAAACCTGCTAGCGTTTCTAGATCAAGAGCGTCTCCGTGAGAAGGAACTCAGGATCAATAACCCCCACCCCCACTAACTCCGGCTCAGCCGGTGGAGAAATAACTATGGAAAACTTAAGACTAAGAAACGTGCAGGTCGATGGCATATATATGAATGACTACCCTGATTTTGTAGATGCGTATATCTCTTACGCAGAAGACTCTAATGGAAAACCAATGACTGAATCCCAGCTGGAACGTATTACAAATAACCACCCTGAATATGTTCAAGAGATGGCACATGACGAAATCATGGGGAGGTTTTAATGAAACTCTATGTGAACAAAAGCCGTACCCAATGGGCTGGCACTCAAGCTGATGCTAAGAAAGAGCTTGGCAAGTTTGATGCTTATGATGTGCCTGTGGATAAGTCTGGACTCTTAGCGTTCCTCAACAAGGAATCAGGATTTAATATAGATCCTGTTGAAGTTGAGCAGCAACCAGTGGTGACCCATCAACGTGATGCACGCCCTCTTAATGACACTCTAGTAGGACGATGCAACATGGTGGATCTTAAAGAACTATCGACCATGATGAATGTACTTTTAAATCGTACATGGAACAGTATGGATAAGCTGGAGGAGGAGACATGAGAGAAGAAACGATCACCATATATAAATACTATGAGCTAAGTGATAAGGCAAAGGGTAAAGCCTATGAAAACTTCGTGATGAATAATGAGCACCACTTTTCAGAGGAAGGTATAGATACCCTCATATCTTTTCTTAAATGTTCTGGTGTATATGTAAAACGATGGGAGATTGGAGCTTATTCTTACAGCTATATCAACACAGATATTCCTGAAGATTGTCAGGAGAAAATCAGGACGATGGAAGTAGAGTGTCGTCTGCTAGGTCTTGATGAACAGGATACAGAGGACAGACTCTTAGAATCGTTTGACCAACTACAGATAGATATAAATAATCTCTCACCGAATCACCCAGATGACACTCTAAAATACTGGGACACTGGGTACTTCATGACTGACACTATAATTCACTACTGGGACAGACACTTAAAAGAAAACCCTCTCGATAACATCGGTGCGTTTCATGCTGTGGTTGATGGAGTATTAAAAGACATGGTAGCCGACATGGAATACCAAGACTCAAAAGAATACTTTGAGGAGGTTGAAGGCGATTATGAGAATGAGTACCTAGAAGACGGAACCCTACACTAACTCCGGCTCAGCCGGTGGAGAGCGTTATGACTAAGAAATTGTACGAGTACGAGGTGGAGATAAAGCAGGTAATACACAAGATGTTTATTGTTGATGCTATTGATGCTCTGTCTGCACAAGCAGAAGCATACGAACAATTTCATCTTGAAAAGGATGGGGACGTATATACCGATGTTATCGCATGTGTGTTGATGTGGTCTGGCGAAGAGCCAACCGAGGACGAGAAAGCCCGAGAAAAAGCTGATGCCAAAGAGGAGGCAGTATGATTAAAGTAACCCAGCGTATGCTGAACAAGAGCATCATTGATGCTAACAAAGTGGTGACGTCATTTGTTAATGACAATCTACCCCAAGGGTATGAGGGTCTGACGGATAAGATCACCTACCCTGCCCTAATGGGACGTCCTGATCAATGGAATGATGGATGGATGGAGTCTGAGCTAAGGCTTTATAAAAGAATCCGAGGTGACAAACTGCTATCCATAAAAAACTTAGGCAAGGTCGCTGAGGTTGGTGACGTCTTGACCTTTCATTTAACTGATGGTGTAACTGTGTTAATCACTGTAACCAAGGGGGATGTATGAGCTATAAAAATATACCAACTGTCATCTTCGATGTAGATGGAACATTAGCTGACATCGAACACCGGAGGCATCATGTCTCTGGGAAGAAGAAGGACTTCAATAGCTTCAACAAAGAAATGGGCAATGACGTAGCTAACGAGCCTATCGTTAAGCTTTTAAAGATGTGCTGTGAGTCAGGGTATCAGATCATTTATTGCACTGGTCGCATGGAAAGAGACCGTGACGTAACCATTAATTTCTTAAACAAGTTATCGGTCACTGACAACTTTGTACCTGAGCATCTTATTATGCGTGCCAATAAGAGAAGGTCTGACCCCGATTGGGAGGTCAAACAGGACATGCTTCATGAGATTCTTAAGACACTGGACAAGGAGAACATCTTGTTCACGGTAGATGATCGGCAGAAGGTTGTTGATATGTGGAGAGCTAATGGCCTCACCTGTTTACAGGTAGCAGAAGGTAACTTTTAAGGGGGATGTATGAGTAAATATTTGGTAGGCGTAAAGATTTATAACTGCTTTGAAGTTGAGGCCGATAGTCCAGAGTTAGCGCAGGAGGTTGTAAGAGACATGGACAATGATGAAATCCTATTTGATTCAGACTTTAATGTTACCTATATAGACGAGGGGGATGTATGAGTAGATGTATGAGTAAAGAGATCGAAGTAGCCGTATGTGAGGAGTGTGATTCAGAAAAGATCCACGCATCAAAATCCGTCTTCTGGGATAAAGAAACAGGTGAATGGTACTGCGATCCTGATACTAACCTCTATGATACATGGTGTGAATACTGTGAAGGAGAATGCAACGTGTACTACATAAAAGAGGAGGAGCTGAAGGTATTGCAAGTAACAAAGAGACTGCAAGGGGTAAGTGTCTAGCTGTATAGCACATACAGGCACTTGCCGATTTCTCGGGGCCGCTCATAACTAACTAACTAATAGAATTTAAACTGGACTAGGCGTAGAAAACCTAGACTTTATTATGCCTGTAAATCGCCTGATAGTCAATGGTATCAAGGGTTTCAGGATTCTCCTCTGGCTAGACCGGAGTACAGCAAGGGATTAACATGAACACAATTCATACAGCAGTAACCATCACCATATCAGTAACTACGCTCAGCATTATACTTTTGCTGGCGGCAAAGTTATGATACAAAATAATCTAGGAGATTAGAATGATAAAAATAATGGACTCACAAAGCTGGAAGCTTCAAGACGCTGACGGCAAACAGGTAGAAGTCGGTCAAGTTATTATTGATCGGGACGAAAAATCCTTTGAACTTTCTGGTGGTATGCCACCTCACAAGCCCTCTTCTTCTGGCCGCGTCTATGGTACATGGGCCAATGGACAGAGTGGAGAGTATTTTCCACATGTATTCAATCTTAGATGGGTAGAGATGGGAATAAGGGGTAGTGTATGAGCATTGCAGAATTCCAAGCAAGTTATTTTCAGTTCCTAGATGAGCTGCAAGAGAGTGGTGACACCAACATGTATGGTGCATCGACATATCTTCAGGATAAGTTTTGGATTGAGAAGTCTGAAGCCAAGGAAGTTTTAAAATTATGGATGGAATCCAAGGAGGTAAAGTTATGAGTAACTTAATTAATAATCCAACCAACGAAGCATTAGCTAGAGGGTTCATAGCTGTGCTTGAAAACCCAGACGCTTCATCGGATGACAAAGAAACAGCACGAGAATTTCTCATGATGTGGCCAATGGAAGCAGACAGTAAATGGGAAGATGAGATGGAGGAATATAAATCGCCCACCAATAAGTATGAGGCACTAACCTTGGCCCTAGAGTTGGCGATCACCGCCAAGACTGAGGACGGATCCTTCCGCGCAGAGTCAATGGCCACTGAGTTCGCTAGCTCCATGGATGCGTCTGAAGTTGAACGGGCAAAGTTAGAAGTTAACGCTAAGCTTTTTCCAGAGGGTCAGGGTAATGATAAAAACATACCAACCTAAAGTTCCTCCTACCCTAGCCGAGGCACAAGCCATGGTCGGTGGCTATGTCGTGATGGCTCTCAATACACCAGCCATGCAAGTGTTAGTGGATGAAGACGGACTCTCTAAAGAGTTAGAGTACAACCATCAAGCCAGTGAGTTGTGTAATGATTTTATTGTGGGTAACGCCATTGTCCTAGAGGGCAAGGCAATGTGGATAGATGAGGAGGATGACGATGAGTAAAACAATTCTTAAACATCCGCTAGTCAGTGAGGTAAATCTCGGTGAGCCTTTAGGCATATTAGATTACAAGTGGGAGGTAGTTTTTATTGAAGGTTACAGATTGAAGGCTCATAAAACTCACACTAAAAATGTTCACAGCATTGAAGATTGGAACGTGTATTACAAGAACAGTTTAGAACGCTGCCCCGAAGATTGCGATTGTGGAAATGGTGAGAAGGGGTTGATTTATAATTATTAGGAGGATGACGATGAACAAGTCAGTTTACTTTGAGAGTGGGGGTGTCGAAGAGATCGACATCGATATGACAGTCGAGCACGACATTGAGTTGAACCTTCACGATGTAGCAGTGATCGTCAATGCACTTGATAGCATCATTTACGCAGAAAGTAATGACCTGTTGATGAGGAAGTTAACAGGGGTGTTGCAGGAGCACATGATTGTGATGCCTTATCTTGATTGGGTAGACCCAGAGCTTCTTGAGTCTGACGATGAGGAGGATGAGGAAGAAGAAGAGGAGGATGAGGAAGAAGAGGAGGAGGATTAAGTAACAACACAAGTTACAAACGACCAGCCAAGTGCTGGTTTTTTTATGCCTAAAATTTGACAGCTATTAAGCGTCAATCACAATGGATATATACCCTCTCAGAGGATATAAATAAGCCATAACTAATCAGGAGTAATCATGATACTAACCATTACATGTATCGCTGGATTCTTTATTGGATTCTTAACTCACATAATTCTAAGACGATGGGCTAAGCGCAGACACCTTGACCTCATCAAGGTAGATCCAAGGTGGCATCCGTAATGTCTACCAAAGAATGTCCTAGGTGTAGGTCAACTGCCCTAGGACTCATTAGGTCTCAGTACCTTAAATACTGTACTGACTGCTGGCTGTGGTTTACATGGCCTCTCGATGAACACCAGAAGGAACTAAAGTAATGGATAAACTAATTAATAATGTCATCCAGTGGGCAGATGACAAGGGGATCCTAGAAAAGTCTACCCCTTTGCACCAACACGTTAAGACTCAAGAAGAGGTGAATGAGTTGCTTGAGGCAATCGTTAACTCTGATCGTGAGGAAACCATAGATGCCATTGGTGACATCATCGTCACCCTTATCATACAAGCAGAGCTGAATGGATTGTCCGTCAAGGACTGTCTCCAAAGTGCATATGATGTGATCAAAGGGCGTCAAGGGTCTATGGTCAATGGCTTATTCGTAAAGGATTCATGAGCTTAATATTTAACCCAAAGGTTACGTTACGTCCTAAAAGGACTATGAAGGAAAAAACCTTGGGTGATTTATCTCATGACGAATGCAATCGTCTAGTAGAGCTTCGTGCAATAGCTGTCCCATACTATGAGATCGAGTCCCTAATGGGCAGGTCATACAAGATATGGCAGTCAGCACCTGAGAAGTACGGACTAACAGTGCGCATTGCAGACAGACGGAACGAATTAACACAGAGGGCAATGAATAATGTCTAAGTCTGTACGAAAGAAAAACAACAACTCGAAGCGCATGGAAAGATTAGGGACAGCTGTAATGAAAAACCTTGCTGTGTTCCTACTCATTGGGAGTAATCCTAAGTGCGAGATGGTGGATCTAAAGAGAATGACTAAGTTCAAGGCCACCCCTGCCCTAGCTACCACCATAGAAAAGGGTAGGTATAAGTGGACAGTATTCTGTGCCGTGTTCTGTCGGTCACAACATGGCGAAGAGTATATGAAGAGCATCGTCATTGAGTCCCCTTCACCCTGCCTACAAGGGGATTTAGTGGAGCTACTACACGAGCACCATGTTGCCTTGCTTGAGGAGTGTAACGAGGCTCACCTGATTACAGCTGGATGGATGGCATCACCCACCGGCATTGATTGGAGTGAGAAGTTAGCGGGAGATATATTTTCTAAGATGAATGCTTGGGAGAACTTAGCTAAGTGGGAGGTAAATAATGTTGCTTAACTCCGGCTCAGCCGGACTACATGTACCTCGATCAATCGGGGTTTTTTTATATAAAATTTTTGGAGAAACATATGAATGACTATGCTGGCTATGCCTTAGTAAATTTACCAAGTAACTGTGAAGACTTATCTGATGTAAGTAAAACCCTTTCCTCCATGACTAAGAATGATTTAGTTAAAATGATAACCACTAATATCGCTCCTTATATTTATGGTGTAAACACTTATGGAACTGAATCAGTTGATCTTCGAGGTAGCCCAATGCAGATAGACTACTTCACCTCTCATGAGAAAGGTATGTCAGGCTTTGTAGTAGGACGTAACCTTTGTGGTTTCTATGGCCAAGGTAATGGCAGAGGTGTAGCCTTTTTCCCTAACCAGCTAATAGATGGGAGCATGCTGATGTATGGTTCAAGAAAAGCAAAGTGGGCAAGCCACATACTGGAGTCCTTTGATGCAGATCAGCTGAACGAAATACGCCTAGTGCTAGGTAGGCCCATAAGCAGGAAGGATTACTCTCTCATTTCTAAAAGTTTACCTACCTACTCTGGAGAGTATTTCAATGTCACCAGAGAGTATGGCTACGCCATGGACGACTTCAGGTTTACCATCGTGAAAGCCTGTCTTGATGGGCTTAGCCGAACCAAAGCATTTAAAGCCGCAGCTTAAGGAGAATGTATGTCTGAGTACATAGATGAATACCAGTACACAATCGAGCACTCTTTGTTAACAGCGCTTGTCAATGGTGATGCCAGTGGTATTAGTGAAGACGAAGACGAAGCCTTAGAGAAGTTCATAGATGATCTTAACGAAAGAACAGTCAGAGATCATGGCAACAGTGCCTTTGCCGCCATAGTTAAGCCTGATAACGAGACAGAGTTCACACGTTGTGACGTCACTGGGTACAGGGGCTTATGCTATGACGTCACAGCTCTGGTGTACCAGACACACTAACCGAAACCAAAACCTAACCGCCCCTTTACTGGGGCTTTTTTATGCCCGAAGGAAACTACTATGAAGTATTACGCATACGATAAAAACTCTGACCTGCATCACTTGGGGAAGCATACGTCCAAGTATGCAGCAAAGAATGCAGCACTAGATCTGTTTGGGGAGCATAGCGTTCACACTGCAACCATCCTATCAGAGTCCGAGATAATGTCATCAGCGGTGACCGCTAGGTTGATGGCGACCAACCCAATAGAACCAGTCAAGTCCAGACCTATAAAGGTGTCTTCAATGAGCACCAAATCTGGCAATGATTCTCTAAACAATTTCATCATAAATGATGGCAAGGGCAACACCTCTTTTCAATCATATAACACTTTGATTGCTCGATCAGATACCGCAGGTAACATTACTTTAGATAGGCGTCACTGGAACTACTCGCGCACCACAGGACAGTATCGCAATCAGTTCTTAGGAGAGGGTATCTCTGACACCCGATCCAAAATCGAGTCAGGAGAGTATGCCCTTGCTGACCTTAATTAGTAACCAAGTCCGGTTCAGCCGGAGGAGAATCGTATGGATATACCGCCCAATGATGGGTACATTTTAGTCGATGAAGACAACAACATTGTGGCCAGACTTAGTCGCTCTGCTGTTGAAGACCCTCCTCAATTAGTTCCATTCAAGGGGCTAAGGATCACCAAAGAGTTACCATCACTGACTCACCTTGATGATCTATTCAATATTAATTTATGGATACCCGACTAGCTCGGGTAAAGGAGTATGTATGCAACTAGAAATAACCTATGAAAACTGGAAGGCCACCGTAAACATCACTGACTATATGGTAGGTCAGCTCCCATTCTTGGGGGCCACCCCCGAGGATTCTGACTATGGTGACTCATACAGTGTGGACTTCCTTATAGAAAAGGTTGAGAGCACATCAGAGTTAGCTGACCCTTCGATGCTTTCTTACTTCTGTAGCTCAGAGTTTACCGATGAAGTAGAGAGTTTATGGGGTAAGGAACTAGAGGAATCTAACCAGCCTGACTTCGATGACTTCGATGACTACGACTACGATGTCGCCATCTAAATCCAAGTGGATATATTCCACACCAACCAATACATTTATATAACTACTATTTCCTAGGAGGAAATTATGAAGCATTCAAGTGTTGTTAAAACTGTGCATACCTGTATGAAAGCAGACGTACCTATACTTATCCATGGCAAGCCCGGAGTGGGCAAGTCAGCATTGGTTAAGGAAGTAGCGAAGTCATACAAGATGGAGTTGCGTGACATTCGTGCCGCTCTTCTTGACCCTGTAGATGTGATGGGTGTCCCCGTCCCAGACCGAGAGACCAAGGTAACCAACTGGTTCACTCCTGAGCTATGGCCTACCTCTGGTAAGGGCATCCTGTTCTTGGACGAGCTACCTCAAGCTACCACAGCTGTACAAAAAGCACTCACTCAGTTGGTGTTAGACCGCACTATAGGCACAAGCTATACCCTACCAAAGGGATGGCGCATTATCGCAGCGGGTAACTATACCACTGACAGAGCAGGTGCTGGTGAGCTTCTTAGTCAGTTCAAGAACCGTTTTGTACACGTTGATTACGAGGTAGACCTAAATGACTGGGTCACATGGGCGCTTGGGGCTGGAATAAAGACGGAGATAATTGCCTTTATCCGGTTCAGACCGGCACTCCTTCATGATATGGACGTAAGTCAAAACGCATTCCCAACCCCACGCTCTTGGGAGTTTGCATCTGACATCCTTCAAGCTAACCCTGATAAGGAGATTGAGTACGACTTACTTAAAGGAACTGTAGGTGAGGGAGCAGCAGCAGAGCTAACCGCTTTCCTTAAGATATTCCGTACCCTGCCTGACCCAGACCATATCTTACTCGATCCAATGAACGCAGATGTACCAACAGATCCAGCTACTCTGTATGCCTTGACTGGTGCGCTGGCAGCACGATCTAGTGAGGTTACATTCGAGCGTCTCGTTCAGTACGGCAAGCGTATCTTACCTGAGTACAACGTCCTGATGATCAGAGATTCTGTCACTCAGTGCCCAGCAGTAACCAAGACTAAAGCCTTTATTAATTGGGCTTCAGATAACCATTCCGTAATTATCTAGGAGATAAATATGTCTATTCGCAACCAAGCAATGCTAGTAAACCTGACTGTTCATGGCTGGACTCCTTCCAAGGAGGACGTCACCATCACCAGTGAGACCAACAGCAACCACAACGCCTCATCCAATGCTGGACGTTACATCAAGCGTATCATTGCAACCCAGTACACTAACCCTATCGCAGCAGCTGAGAAGCGCATCCGCGTCTATGTTCAGCAGAACACTGTGCCTTGGGACGACTTCGGCTTCAGAGCCTTGCGCTCTGACATGTTCTTCAAATTTCGTGAAGGATTTGATAAGGCGGTCAGTGATTATGAATCGACAGTTAATACTTTCATCAAGGAGTATGAGCGCATCGTCAATGCACAGAAAGCTGAGCTAGGTTCTATGTTCAAGCAGTCCGACTATCCTGATAGCTCTACTGTTCGAGAAAAGTATGGCGCTTCCATTACTATCAGACCTATACAAGAGTCAGAGAACTTTATAGTGCAAGCGACTGACGATGATGCAGCTTATATCAGGGACAAGATGGAGAAGGATGTTATGTCATCCATGCAGAGCGCATTAGCTGAACCGTGGGATCGCCTATATGAAACCATCAGTGATGTTGCTAGGCGACTAGCCCTGTCTCCTGACGTTAAGGATGGCGTGTTCACACAAGCAGTTACTAAAAGGTTAGAGAAGCTACTGGATCAACTGCCTTTATTAAACATCTCAGGTGACCCTCACCTAGATGAGCTTAATGAACAAGCACGAAAGTTACTTGTAGCACCAGCCGACCTTCGTATCTTCCCTCGTGCGAGAGCAGAAGCTAAAGAAACAGCCGATGACATTTTGAAGAAGATGTCTGGCTATCTAGGAAACCAAGTTGCATAGGAGCAATCATGAATACAAATAAAGTTTATACAGTCACGTTCACCACAACAATTGTGAGTATTACGGCAGAAGATGCTGCTCAAGAAGTTGTATATGGATTAAACAATAACTCATATAAAAACGTTGAGTTAATAGTTGAATCTGAAAATGATAGGCCAGCATTTATAGAAGTAGATATATAAAAATAATGGGGCTTCGGCCCTTGGAGGAATCATGAAATACACTACACATAATACACATGACGTTGAGATCAGCGGATCATGTTTTCAGGGGCAAATCACATGCCCCTTTTCTTTGCTCGTAACTTTATTCGGGGAGCCTGATACAGGTGACCCTTCAAAGGTCGATGCCTTCTGGTCTGTACTGTTTGAAGATGGGGTCACTGCCACTGTCTACAACTGGAAGAACGGAAGGAACTATTGTGGTGGCCCAGAGGTTGAGCACATCACTAACTGGAACATCGGTGGCTATGAGAAAGCAGCTGTCGATAATATCAAAGGCATTATGTTATCAGGGGAGGTAGCAGCATGACACCAGCAGAGATAGTAACTAAAGCAAGAACAGCCTTAGTCCTAGACAACCCTTTCTTTGGGGCACTGTCTATGAGGCTTAAGATTATAGAAGATCCTAAGTGTGATACAGCGTGGGTAGACGGCACTAATCTGGGTTACAACCCAGACTTTGTTAGTGAGTTACCCTTTGACCAAGTAAAGGGAGTCATGGCTCATGAGGTTATGCACTGTGGTCTCAACCATCCAGCCCGTAGGGGGCATAGAGATCCTAAGAAGTGGAACATAGCATGTGATCATGCGATCAATCCTATCTTACTCAATAATGGATTTGCGCTACCTGATGGCGCTCTTAATGATCCTCAGTATCATGATATGTCAGCTGACGTTATCTACTCTAAGCTACCTGATGATGGTGGCGGAGGCGGAGGTGGAGATGGTGAAGGTGAAGGTGGTGATGTAGGAGGCTGTGGTTCTATGCGTGATCCTACTGGAGAGAATGGACAGGCGCTATCTCCTGCTGAACTGAAGGAACTTGACCATGATTGGGAAGTTGCTGCTGCTCAGGCTGCTCAGGCTGCTAAAGCTATGGGTAAACTTCCTGCCCATCTAGGAGATCTGGTGGGTGAGATGCTTCGCCCTAAAGTTAGCTGGAAGTATGTCCTTCAGCGCTTCGTTACTCAGTGGGCTAAGGATGAATACTCTTGGAGGCGTCCTGATCGTAGGTTCATTCATGATGACATCTACTGCCCTTCCCTGCATAACGAGACGATAGGTGAGATCATTATTGTTAATGATACCTCTGGATCAATTACGCCTGAAGAGACTACTCGACTTGGTTCTGAGGTCAACAGCATCTTAAGTAACTTCAATACCAGTGTTCACATCTTGTTCTGTGACACGGAAGTTCAAAAGGTTCAGTCCATTAAGACACCTGATGATCTTCCATTCAAGTGGGAGTTCCCTCGAGGTGGTGGCACAGACTTCCAGCCAGCGTTTGATTGGGTAGCTGATCATGTACAGAAGGAAGGTGTTGAGCCAGCCTGTTTAATTTATCTGACTGATCTTTATTGCAATATGCCTAGACAGCCTAACTATCCTGTCTTGTGGGCGTGTACCAACGAGAAGGTTGCCCCTTGGGGTGAGACGATTAACATAAACATCTAGGAGGATGTAATGGATAAGAACCTAAGAGAAGAAAGAGATCGTGTATTGATCTCAAGAAGACGGGAAATTATTAATGACCTGTCTCTTGGAATAAATGAATACATTATAAATAGGAGTGCTGGTTTCAAGTTGTTCACCCCTGAACTAAAACGTATAGCTAACTTAATAACTAAACGTAAATCTGAAGAAAAGTTCAGTTATCGGGGTGGGCGTAGCTGGTCTAAAGAAATCATTGAACAAGCGGCTCAGCATAATATGTTTAGTTTCCTTGACGAGAATGGACTTCATGATTTTCTAAGCACCCATGTAAATCATTGCTCTAGAATACATAGAGAACGTAAATCAAGGGCCGACAAAATTTCTTATAACAAAGATAGATATGATGGTTCTATTACGCCAAGACAAAAGTTGTTAGCTATAAGAAAAGAACAATGGTCTATGTCTTTTGGTAGCAGGAACGATCATAAGGACGCATGGAAAGATCTTAGCAGTAATGTTGGTTCGTCTAAGTTCGAGCTGGAATGTGGAGGGTTCAACGGCCAGCTAATCCATATGGATGGACTCCTAAAGCTAGAAGACATCTCGAATATTATAAGGATCGAAACTAAAATTATCTTGTATGCAGAACTATTAAGCACCAACCAACATGGCTTAAAAGTATTCAAAGCTAAGTGGATCAAACCCTCTAACGACTTCCCCTACTATAACAATGAGTCAGGATTTATATTTCTGTTTGAAGACATAGCCCTTGCTTATAAAAAGAATGCGTCATCTGAGTTAAGGATCTCAACAGCAGTTAATGACAAGCTTCAGGAACGCTATATGACTACTGCAATGACACGCATTAATGAGATAGCAGGAAAGCCAATACCTTATTACCTTTACAGGAAGATAACAGACTATATAAGTAATCATAGCGGTAGCGTAATGGATGCCATAACCGACTTTAGATTTCAGGTTCTCATGGCTAACGAACTTAACGTGGAGGAAGCAGCATGAAAGTAATGACATTTCATGAACACTTAGTATGGTCTCTTGCTAAGGAGTCATACATGTATTTACAGGATGGCGAACCAATGCTAGTTGTTTATAGTGACGACATAAACGCAGTAGATCGTATAGATGCCTACGCCAAAGGTTATAACGATTACTTTCTGGCTGATGGTTTAGATTATAGACATGAAAGCTATAGGATTGCATTCGCTGATGTAGATTTAAGTACGGATAAATTTTTTAAATTAGTAGAGGTAAATCCATGAAGACTAAGATACATATCAATCAACACATCATTAAATCCAATGGGAAGACAGGTGATAATGATCCAGTCATTACTGTTAAAACGTATAAGGAAAACCGGTATGCCCATGAGGTTATTATCAATGGGCCATCCCGTCTAGTGTATAGCCCTGATAAGCCTCTCAGCTGTGGCGCTAAGGTCTGGATAGAGACAGACTCAGAGTTCGTAGAGATTGCGTAGCCTAAGTGATAGGACGCCCTACCCCACGATCTTCATCAAGTCTGTACTTGATACTTGGATTGATTGTTTTTTCAGCAATGGCGGTGAGGAATCCAGACAGCCATGTCCTTGCTCGGTCAAGCATCGTGAAGTAATTTCTTCTGCTGACTCCAAGCACCTTGCATTTCTTTTCAGCACTACCCTGCTGGCAGTAATGTAGCGTGATAGCCTCACTCAAGGTGTCATCAATCTTAGATAACTTAATGACAGATTTGTTAACAGCTTCTGCCCTAAAGTCTCTCTTCTTTAGAGGTGGTGTCGATGATTTAAAGCTACTGGCTGAGCTAATATCTCCATCAGATAATCGACCCAGTATAGTTTTTGAGGGGAAGCCAAGACCAGCATCCTTATCTCTAGCTACCCACTCAGCCCAATGATGCAAGAGTGCATCGACTTCTTTATCGGTCATTCGTGTTCCCCTTAACTTTGATCAAACCATTATTAACCCAATAAGAAATAGTTCTTACCAATGCCCTGCGAGTAAAGAACAACTCATCTTCATAGGTCATCCTGTGTTGGTCTAAGTGAACATGACAAGCGAAGCATGCGAATGCAGCAGAGAAATCATCAGCCTTGCCTCCCATTATTCCACCCTCTGTTTGTATGTGAGCCAGTACAGTAGTCTCTTTGTTGTGGTTGCAGATCTTAGGGATCTGAAATGTACAGGCTTGATCTCTAGCTGATTGGCGTAGTGCATTAGATTTAACGCTCATGTCGTTGATCCTCTGGGTGAGGTAAATATAAATTAAGGGTGTCTATGCAGAACCGCTCAACGTCCAACATGTACTGAGCAAACACTGCTGGCTCTAATGTTTTGGTGCTAACTCTAATGGTGAATTCGTGTCCACCTATAGATCCTGTAGTCTCCAATCCGTATGCGTCCTTGAACTTATCTCTGAACGCTTCATGCGATTCAAGTTTTGTGTACCCTGTTTCAGCAGCCACAAGCGTCATCCAATCCCAGTAGAGTCGGTTCTGTTTGTTTGATCTAGCTTTCTTAAAAGGTTGAATGGTTATTTGCCACAAAGGTTTGTCCTCATTGAGTTCAAGCCCATTGATATAGTCTAGGGCAGATGAGACAACTGATTTAGTACGCAGGATAAAGTCACGCTTCATTACATTTTTTCCCTGACTAACGTGCAAAACATTTCTGGACTCATGGTGATGGTGTATTCGTATGTGTTCTCCCATGTCGTCTGCTGTTGGCCGATCAGGTGGCTACCTGCCACGACAACCATCCAAGGTCGCCTAGCTTGCTTCCAAAAAAGCACTGGGTGGCGTGATGCTTTGATCGCTTCGTCAACAGTCTGATCCCACCAACCTCGGATCAGAGATGGTGTAGCTTCTTTATAATTCTTTACCTCAATCGCCCAATCAGGGAGGCCCAATATGTCCATCCCCCCGTCATGGCATTGATCGAGAAGGTTTCGTTTGAACACATAACCATCTCCTAGTAGATCCCTTAGTAAGGTAACCACTTCGCGTTCACCACGTTTACCTTTCTCTCTGGACATTTTACTCATCTGATTCTCCCATCACTTCGGAAAGGTCTCTTTTGAATCGGTATTCTTTTTGCTGCTCACGGATTCGTGTCTGGTTATCCTTGTACCACTTAGCTCGGTAGGCTTTACGGGATTCTTTGTTACGTTCTTCCCAGTTCTTCCCCCACTTTGTGTAATGATTATTCATACTGTCCTCTTGATAATTGTATGGGGATGTTTGTTAGCTTTAGGTCTCATCTTTTTATGCGCCCCCATGAATCACCTATGGGTTTAGGTTCAACAAAAATGCTAACGTACTCAGACTCATCTGGCTCAACCCCAACCACTCGATCATTCTCTTGAGCATAGATAACTTTGATCTGACCAAACGCTTCAGTGAGCGAGTCATAAGCCTTAGTAAACTCGGGCATCAACTCCCTGTTATCAGAACGGACTTCTTCTGCTAGATAAACTTTTTTATTCATTCGGAAAATCTCCATCATTAAAATGTTGCTGGTACAGGTGAGTTACTTGAATACACTGAGGGAATCTCAATGTTGGCGTCATCCAACTGAGAGTAATCTCCAGTGATGTGGTTGTACGCAAGCTCTGCCATGCCGACCTTACCGATCTCTTTGAAGCGAACCTTCTGTACATGAACCTGAGTTACACGCGTACTCGAGTCAGCTATATCTCGCCATACAGTGATTGAGTTGTCTGCTTTGTTTCGCCAATGAGCTGCACCTGCAACATCGTATGGTGTTGGTATCGGGTACTCACCATTCTTATCCTTCTGGAGCTTGGTTGGGTGAGCAACAATCCAAAGGTGAACCCGATTGTTTCTGGCGAATGTACGAAGCTCTGTAAGCGCGTGTGAGATGTACTCAGTCTCACTCATGCCTTCAGTCCTTGAGTGTTCGATCTCGTTCCACGGGTCTATTACAATGCCTTGTACGCCACGCCTCTTCACTTGAACTCTCATTAGCCTAAGAACCTCAGCTAGCGTTGGATGTTCAGGCATTACGAAGGAAAAATGATCATCAACCCAAGACTTTGCATCAGTGTATTCTTGCTTGCTCATGCGTAAAGGATGCCCATTAACAATAGACTTGCCTGATTTCTTTTCGAGCAAGCCAGCCATATGTCTAGCGACAGGCTGATTTTCAGGTGAGCAGATACAAAATCTCCATTGATGCTGCTTGGCTAGCCTCACTAACATGGCGTCTAGGAAATTAGACTTTCCGTGTGACGGTATGCCTGTCACTAGAGTCCACTCGCCTTGACGAACTGTGTAAAACTGATCAACATCTTTCCAACCTGTGCTAATACCTAACTCATAACCTGACTCATATATATAATCGAGCTGGTCAACAACATCTGATACCTCAAAGATACCCGCAACAGGGTAGTCAAGAGCCGCTTTTATAGATCTTGTAATCTCCTGTGCCCCGTACATCTTTAAAGTTTCATTGGCATCCTTACAGTCCTCGGGCCAGATCACTCGGGCACACCGCTCTACACCCAGACGCCTACTGAGTTCATCTTCAAGCCTCTTTCCCGGTGCATCAGTGTCAACGGCAATGACGAATCTCTTTACATCGTCTAACCTAGGGTCGCCCAAGAAATCAAACTTAGATGAATATGATTTGGATTCAATAGAAGGTGCCCCATCAGGTACAGAGATACAGTTTGGATAGCCAGCCTCCTCAAGGGATAGCTTGTCCATCTCACCTTCAACTATAATCGTGATGGATTTATCTAGATCATCAAGCCCGTACAGTATTCGCTCAGAGCCTTTATTCATTTTGAAGTTCTTGCGTCCGTCACGATATTTAATATTGACCAGCTTACCGTCACGGAAATATGGGAACTGAATCGTCCCTGTCTCTGCACTAAGCTGAGGCATCCATGAATTTTCATACGCTATCTTATTTCTTATGAGTACAGCTTCCGATATACCTCGATCTTCCTTGAACCATGCAACAACCTTATCTGGCAAATCAGATCTAGGTATCGGCACAGGCGGCACATAAACTTTAGGACGATCAATGTAGTCAGGCTTCTGATCACCACCTAGGCCACCTGCTTCACCACAGTTGTGGCAGTACCACGTTTGCTTATCTAAGTTCACGTTCAAAGGTTTATGATGCTTATTCTTATTGCTTCGCAGGTGGCGGCAGCTAGGGCAGAATGCTTTCACTTCACCCGATTGATTATTTGGAACGTCAATTCCATGATCTGCATATGTGCTCATAGAACAACTCCTGTTATATTCCCTTTTGTTTTGCGCAATCTACCTGATGCAATCGGTGCTTCTGCATTCATTTTTGTGTGCAAAGCAGTATATTTTTCTCTTAGTTTTGATGGACTTAAAATATTTGATTGCCAGAATGAATCTTCGTTGGCCCACTTAAATACTTCACAAATTTCACGAGGGGTTCGTTCATCATGGACTCGCATGAGTCGTACATCGTTAGCCCACATGACCATGTTAGGTTGCTTTGCTCGGTTGTCGATCCTCTTGAGACATCCGTATATGTACTCAGCCACTTTAAGATCAGCTGCCGTCCCCCACTTCCAAGTGTTAGACACACGCTTTGAGATAACAGATCCATGTGGAGGATCAATTACATGTTCAACTACTTGTACAGGTTCTGCTTTAACCACTGCCTTAACAGGCTCATCGTAAGTTTCGTCAGGAATCTTTGCGGAGTAATTGTTTCCACCCCATGATCCTACTATTGGTTTAGTTCTAATTATCCAACCTGTTTTTTCTGCAAGATTAAGATGTGCCAGTACGCTAGTGCGAGACAGTGATGTGGATTCTATTAACTTGGAACGGGAAATATTACAAACGCAAGTTGCTGAGTCCATGTAATGCGATAGGGTGTGAAGTACAAGACGAGTGCTGGCTTGGAGATCTGAATTAACAATCCCATGACGCCATTGTTTTAATGTCATCATCATGGATCCCCTACTCTTCATTAGTAATGTAGCGTTCTGGATAAAGAATCTCGATCTCAGATATTTCATTCTTAAAAAAGACACTAAGTTTCTCAGCTACTTCAGTGGAAGTTTTTTCTCCACGCTCAATGCGTGATAAATGCCCGTTATCCATATGTACATGTGAGCACACATGCTGAAGGCTGTAGCCTTTCAGTGTTCGTATGTTCCGTAAGGGTGTATTTTTATTCATAGTGTAACTCCTAGATTAAAGTTCGTGTGCGCGAAAGTATTCTGAGAGTCACGCAGAGTTATGTCAAGTATTAATTTCGATTACACGAAACTACCTAGGGAGGAAAAAAGTAAAGCAGAATTAATTTCGTAATAAGATTGAACGTAATCACGTTCTGATGTAGGTTATGCGTAGCACGCAGATATTATGCGTAGCACGCAGATATATTTAATTATAGGAGGAATAAAGATGATCGATAAATCATTTCGCGTCATTCACAATACGGGTCAATTTCCAGTAAAAAATAAGGGCTGGATGATGGAATCTGGATCAAACTGGCCTTGGCATATTACACACTGGGATAACTGGGGTGATGTTAGTCCTAAGTATCTTGCAGTTAAGGATACGTTTAAGGGTGAGACACAAATGAAAATCCTTGGCAAAGAATTTAAAAAAATACAGTTGCAGGTAAAACCCACAGGGTATGATGGAGTGTTCTATGAGCTTACTTAATACACACTTGTTTAGGGTTTGTCGTGAACAAACATGTATCTCCAAATGGAATTACATTACATCTAATAGCTATATATCTCTTCTTAGACTTTGCCGTTTAAATAAAAGAATAATGACAGCAAGAGATGCTATGACCGCTATTAAAATTAACTTTGGTACAAACTGGGCATCCTCGTCTACCCTTGATCGAGAATGTTTAGGAGAACGTTATGAAATTACTCATAGGGCCAACAGCAAAAAAGCTAAGAGTAGAAAAAGGTCTTAAGCAAAAAGAAGTAGCGAAAGAAATAGGAACTTCCAGCGGGAATCTTTGTCGGTTCGAGAATGGGCAACAAGGTCTTAGTCTTCAGCTACTAGAAAAACTGAGTAAAAAATTAGGCACTACGCCAGAAGAGTTATTAACTTTTAACTCTCAGCCTAGTGAGATACAGGAACTCTCGTTGTTAATGTCTGGAATGAATGACAATCAATTAGCAATGGTTAAGCAGTTTATATCAGCATTAAATACTGATACAAATGAACAATAACTCTAAGGGATTCTGAATGATTTGAGTAATAGATGACGAGCCAAGAGATGGTTCCAAGGATAGTGATATGATTCAGGATGGTAATGGATTAACCACTGATGATTTGTCAGAGAATGACGAAAGAAGAAAAGAAATAATAAGAATTCTTTTAAAATTCGATAGACTAAAAGTAGATCAAAAATTATCTGTACTTAGATATATTGAACGTATACTAAATGAACCCCAGAATTAAGTAGGTTTTAATTCAAAATAAAAAGACACCTTCGTGGTGTTTTTTTTCGCCTATAAGAAATACAAGCCTAAGTTACCCTACCATTGACGGAATTAATTTCGGATGGTATTCTTGACTAAGCGTTTCGTATTTACGAAATATTAACTAGGAGTATTACAATGGAAACTTCCGAAAACATTGGGGCTATAAGCCTCGCCCTTTCTCAAGCACAAGCCGAAATGATCAACGTATACAAAGGCACCGCTGCTTACAATTATAACTACGCTGATCTCGGTGTGATTCTGGACATGCTACGCCAGACGCTACCTAAATATGAGATCGCTCTCATTCAAACGCCCAGTAACGATGGAGCGAATGCTTGTGTCACGACCATGCTCTCACACAGCTCTGGAGAATGGATAAAAGATTCAGTCTCTTGTCAGATCGAAATGGCCAAGGGCAACTCAGCAATACAGTGTCTTGGTAGCTCGATAACTTATTTGCGCAGGTACTCCTGTAGTGCAATTGCGGGACTAACACAGACTGACAACGATGCCTCTATAAGAACAGACGATGATCCAGAGGGCGAACAAGCTCAGCCTATAGAACTGATCCGCATGGCGTCCAAGTTGGAGATCAAATCTGTGAAAGATATGGCAGCGGAGGCTGGTGTAGACATCGCAAACGTAACCAAAGGTCTGAAGCTAAAAGCAATCAGCGACATGACTTCAGAGCAAGCTGAACGTGCAATTAGAAAGTTGCACAAAACCTTACTCGTAGCTGAGAAGGTTGCACCTACTGACGGAGATGAGCTGGCGGTGGCGTCATGAACTCTTTAGCCCAGCTGGAGCAGAACACTGACGCATGGATGGATCACAGACGCGTTCACTGTAATGCCAGTTCTGCTGGTTTAATCATGGGTGTTCAGACGTTCACTCCAAATACTTGGGACAGCCTCCTCAACTGGTATCGAGGCAATGGTATTCCTTTTGTTGGCAATGTCGCTACCGAATGGGGTCACACCCACGAGGACGAGGCGCGTATAGCGGCAGAGAAAGTCAACGATGAGTTCTACGCCCCTGTTGTTGTTACCCGTGAGCATAATGGCCTCCCTTTATCAGCGTCTCTTGACGGCAAATCTGTGGAGTTTGATGGCAGTACAGGTCATGTCTCTGAAATCAAGTGCCCCTACCAAGGTAAGCAAAGCAAGACTTGGCTACTTGTTGAGAAGGGTGAGTGCCCTCCTCAATATTATTGGCAGATTCAGCAGCAGATGTTTGTCGCTGATGCCAAAGAAGCCAAGTTGTTTATCTACGATGCGCGTGACAAGTCGCACCTTCAGATCACCATTGATCGAAACCAAGAAGACATCAATCGTCTAATGGAAAAGTGGGCTGAATTCTGGGCATTGCTTAAGAGTGATGAGATGAAAGGTGATGGGGTTCTGCAACGCAAGGACGCTGAGTTTACGTCTGTCGCAAACGAATGGACTGAAGCCAACGCATTACTGGCTGAAGCCAAAGAGCGCGTAGACGAAGCGCGTGGGCGTCTCATTGATCTCTCTGGAGACAGAGACTGTGAGGGTGGTGGTGTTCGCGTCACTCAAGCTGAGCGCAAAGGAAATATAAATTACAAGAAAGTGCCATCACTAGATGGTGTCGATCTTGAACAGTATCGCGGAAAGAGCAGCAGCTATTTTAGAGTTGCAGCGACAAAGTAGATGTGTCCGTTCTGCACACGGCCCCTCGGGGATAGGTGCAGCATGAGGATAAGCAGTGAGTGCCTCGCATTGAAAAACCTCTGCATCAAGAGTGTGAGTCTTTCAGTAGCTAACATGCGACTGTTTCCGCTTGCATGATCTTGAGGATTTGCTGGCCTTACCAGCTTTAATTTAATTATGGAGAAGTACCAAATGAATGAAGTCAATCTGATAGGTAACGTGGGTCAGCAGCCCGATGTTCGAGATACAAAAAACGGCAGTAAAATTATGAAGCTTAGCTTAGCCACATCTGAGAAGTGGAAAGATAAAGCGTCAGGTGAGCGTCAGGAAAAAACTGAATGGCATCGCGTCACAGTTTTTGGAAAGACAGCAGAAAATTTATCTCAATACATTAACTCAGGCGACAAGTTGTTCGTGAGGGGTAAGGTCGTCACAAGCAAATACCAAGACAAAAACTCAGGTGAAGATCGCTATTCAACTGACATCGTTGTCGATGGATTTGATGGAAAGATTCAGATGCTTGGTAGCAAAGAAGGTGGTGGTGGTCAGCAACAGCGTGCTCCTCAGCAACAGCGTGCTCCTCAGCAACAGCGTGCTCCTCAAAAGCAACAGCAGCAGCAACAGCCACCTGCCGATGATGACTTTGATGATGACATCCCTTTTTAAAAAGTCGCCTCAACTAACACACCACCGGTCATAAGGCCGGTGAAAGCCTAGGAGTTAACATGCTACGAAAATATAAAAGTACAAGCCTCAACATTGAAGCATTTACCCTCACCCTCGAGGGTGTGTCCATTAATGCAACAGCGTCTCGTGTCGGATTGTCAACAGGCCGAGTCAGATATGCGCTGCACTCTGAGTGTGAGATGCGCTGTCCTAAACTTTACTCGAGTCTTGAAAGACGCAGAGTGTCACCTACTCTTGCTGAGCTAAGGCGGCACAGCCAAGCGTTTATTGACGGATCAGATCTCGGATCAAATCCTCATGCGCCAAAACCATTGCGAAAGAATGCTCCTTACAATCCGGTGGTGCATGTCGCTCCGGACAGACAAGAAGACTCCCTCTTATCCCGAATTTTCAGCCGCATTTTTGGATAAAAAATATGTTTGAGATCCCCGTTCTTTGCCTTGCTGCTGCCATTTACTGGGAAGCTCGATCAGAACCATTGGTCGGGCAGCTAGGGGTCGCCTTCGTCATTCTGAACCGAGTCGATGATGAGCGTTATCCAGACTCAGTTTGTGGCGTGGTGACGCAAGGCCGAACCCAAAAATGGAATCCAAAAATAATGATCAGGCATGCGTGCCAGTTCAGCTTTTTTTGTGACGGATTAGATGACTCACCAAAAGACATGGACGCGTGGGTAAGCGCACAAGTTCTTGCGTCTAACGTAATGGAAGGTGATCACAGAAACTTTATGGAGGGGGCGACTCACTATCATACGGATTACGTTTCACCCAAGTGGGCTAGGTCTGAATCAACTCAGAGAATAGTCAAAGTGGGCACTCATATTTTTTATCGGTTGGAGAAATAACATGGGTAGGTTTTGGACAGACGCAGAAATTTCTTTTGTTGCTACGAATTACAACATCATGACCGTGAGATCTATTGCTGATGAGATTCAAAGACCCGAATCCTCAGTGAAGATGTTGGCGTCACGATTGGGGGTAACAGATCCTACTGGTGGCACGCAGAGGAGACTTGCTCAAGAGGAATTAAAAATCAATCCTTGCAACTACAACCCGTTCATCACTGGAAAGATTGGGTGGACACCTTATGGCTAGGCATTACACCGCTGATGAAGACTTGTTCATTCGTGAACATTATAAAACGAATACTTATTTTGACGTTGCAATGTCAATAGGAAGAGATCCTCGCAGTGTCAGAGAACGAGCGATCACACTGGGACTTCGCAAACAGAAACGCAAAGAGTGGACGCACGAAGAGTGTGTAAAGTTTCTATCAAACATTCAACTCTCCAATCAGAAACTTGCAGAGATGTTCAACAGAAACCCTCGCAGTGTGAGTGCTAAGAGAGCGTGGTTTAGATCACGTATTGACATACTGAATGAGAACGAGAGATTAGCATGAAAGATTTAAAGAAAAAGATAGAGCAAAGGATCGTATTGCTAGATCAAAAATCTGATTTGCTATCAGAAATATTATCGAGTACCAGCTTCAAACAAATGTCGAAGGAAGACATCGAAGCCTTGGAAATATTGTTAACACTTATTGAGTAGACACATGAGAGACGATAACACTTTGTACCAATCACCAGATAAGAAGAAAACTTTGAGAAACAAAATTGCAGATGATGTTGAGAAGTTTCTTAATGACGGGGGAGAAATTAAGCAAGTGGCGATGGGTGAGGTTAGTCTTGCGCAACGGCTGACTCCGTCTCAATTGAATGCTAGATCTTTTGAACAAGCAATGGATAAAAAACATGGCAAAAATCATAAAGTTAACAGCTGATCAGATCAACAGAGAGCAGAATGACAAGGCGTTCTATCGCGGTCAGAGAAAAAAAGACAGCGTTGATCTGGGTCTAAGCCCGTCAACAATAATTACAGAAATAAGTTCGGAGGAAATTTCAGATGAGAAAGTTGATGACGCTTGATGAGTACAGAGAAGTGAGGTTCACACCATCATCTGCTCCATCTAAACGAGTGATGTTAGAATGGATTGCAAAGGGTGATCTTGTTGCTCAAAAAATAGGCAGGAAATATTACATAGATCTTAAAATTGGCGACCCACTACTCGCTGATCCTTTACTTAGTAAAATTATTCTAGGAGATAGAAATGAGGAAACGTCAATCAAGTAAGACTAAGGGACTTCCAATGTATCTGAAAATAAACTCTTCCAACGGGACAGATTATTATCGTTACGTCAACGCACCAGCTGGCAAAGATGTGTCACTCGGCACCAACAGAGGCGAAGCAATTCGTGCAGCTAACCAAGCAAATTCTATCCTCATTGTACGCACTGACTTAACAGAGTCGATCATCGGCACTCGTATGAAGCTGAGAGATCTGTGCGCCAAGTATCTTAATGTTGTCGAGAAAAATATAGACAACTTCTCTGACTCGTTGATCGCTGAACGGAAGACGATGATGAACAAGGTAATTAAATACATGCCTGACCTTCCCTTGGAACAGTTTACACTCCTGAAGATAAACGAGCTGTTTGATTTAGTCTATGACCCCGAAGAAGATGATGAGGATTCTGGTACACCTCACGCAAGAAACGCAACGCGTAAAAACCTAAAGATGATGATGCAGTACGCTCTCACCAAAGGTTACATCACCGGTAATTCTAATCCTGTTGATATGACCAAGCCAGTTAAAACTAAACGTGTCATGAAGCGTCATACTTTCGAGGGTTGGATGGCCATCTATGACCATCCTGAATGCCCTCTATGGTTGCGATGTGCGATGAACTTGGCACTGACGACACTTCAGCGAAGAGCTGACATATTAAATATACGGATGCCTAAATCGACTGACACTTCTATTGAAGTGATTCAGCAGAAGACCGAGAAATATTCTGACATGGGCTATCTCAAGATTGAGATAACGCCAGAGCTTCGAGCTATTGTAAACCAGTGCAGAGATAACATAGCAAGCCCATTTCTAATTCACCGGAAGCCGAGGCTCCGCAACGCAGGACGAGAAGATGATGTTCACTACACAAAGGTGTACCCGAAGTATTTGTCTGACGAGTTCAAGCGGATACGAGACTTAGCTAACCCTTATCCTGATCTATCAATGAATGAACAGCCAGCATTTCACCAAGGTAGAGCGCTAGGGATATATCTTATTCAGAAGCAAACTAAAGAGTACCCTCAGCAGTTGGCTGGTCATGCTAATCTAGAGATGACGGAGAACTACGGAAGAGGTCACGAAGATATTGTTTGGCAGGAGGCAACGCCCACACTAGACGTATTAAATCGTGCATCAATCGAAGCGCTTAACCCTAGCAAGAAGTCTGCCTGATGTATTATCTGCGTGGCACGCAAGTCCAAAGTAAGTCCAAAGTAAGTCCAAGAAATTTAGGCCAAAAAAAAGACACCGCTAAGTGTCTGATTTTAATAAGTAATTGGTGGGTGATGACGGGTTTGAACCGCCGACCCTCTGCGTGTAAAAAAGGGTAGCCCATTTAGCTAAGTCATTGATTTATATAACAATCGTATAGATATTACCTGCATTTCTGCGTGTCAATCAGTACGTTGTGTCACGTTATACTACAGTAACTTACGTTACAGTAAGTCCAAAACTTTCTGGTCTTCTTGTAAAGCAAGCGCATGATACTCACTGGCATTCTGCGCGTCAAGCAGAACTTATATTTCTTTAAACCACATGGAGTCTAACACCCACGATTCTTTTGCATTACCCTGCGTGTCATTCACTCTGTTTGTGTAGGTGTGCAGCTTTGCGGCACCCCTGCGAATCGCTTTCTTTATGTCTCTTATCGGGGCGTAACACACCCGAGAAAAATCTTCGTACTTCACATCAAAGATGATGATGATGTGTGGGTATTTATCATCGTACCTATCCACATCTTTCTTGTTCAGAGTGATAGCTGAGTGACTAGGAATTCCATAGCGATCTGCTGTCCTGAATCTAGTTCGTATTGTCTTGAGATCAGACGGCATCACAATGAAAAAATCATGTGTGAACTTGTTCTCTTCCTTTGCGGGATTCATGAAGACGCTGCACTTCGATGCCAACATTTTTGACACAAACTCTAACTCAGTTCGGTCTCCGTATTCGCACCACGCCTTCTTATCTTCGTTGCTCTCAGGTCTCAAGTTATTTCTTTTTTGCACGAGCCATTGCTGAAGCTGAAAGATCTTTCATGTGAAAAAGATTCTTGCTAGAAGACGTATGCTTCGCGCCCGTCATAGCCATCGTACCGGTCTTGTGAATGTCACCTTTCCATTCAGTGCCGTTCTTTAGGAAGTGCCTCATCTTTGCTGCCATTCTAATACCCCTTCTTCATTTTTTTCTTCCGCTTCTTTTGGAAATAAAAGCATTGCGTTATCGATGGATTCATCCATCATGTCAGCATCACTGTCCCACACACCATCCCCCAAATAAATAAATATGTGATCAATAACACCAACCCTATTCGGCTCATCACTATTATCCCAATCAACATCTCTACAGCCGTTGTTTTGAGTGTCCCTCAAATAGCGATAACGAGCAGCGTCCTTCTCAAGTTTCTTTCTCAGTGATGTTGTCATTACCCTACCTCTAGAATTTTCCGTTCTTCAAGAAGTGCTTCATATTTGCTGCCATTCTAATACCCCTTCTTCATTGCTTTAGCCTTAGCTTTTGGCTTTACCATTTTCTTATTTTTATCTTTGGGCTTTGCTTTTGCCTTGATCATTGCATCAGCTTTTAATTTAGCCTCTGCTTTCTTCGCTGCAGCTATCCCTTCTTTGCTATACGGAAAAAACTTTCCACCTACATTTGGCATAATAACTTCCTCTTACTTTCTAAACTTAGCTGTTTTATTTGCAATCTTCTTAGGCTGCTTTACAACCTGCTTACCTGCTTTTGTACCTGCTCTTTTTGCTGCTGTGGTAGCTGCATACTCTGCTTTAGTTAGACCAGCGATAGCAGCTTTAGGCAAGTAACGCTCACCTGTCTTAGCACTGGGCTTACCACTCTTAGTCCCCCACTCCTGCTTAGTCCATTTCTTAAGAGACTTCTGTGGCTTCTTAATCACGATAACCTCCACCAGCTTTCTTGTACTCAGAGGCTAAGAGTTGTGCTTTACGTGCTGACCACTGCCCAGCGTTACCACCCTTAGTTCCTGCTTTGATTTTATTAAACAATCTCTTACGCAAAGCAGGTTTAGTGTAGTTACCCGCTTCATTTACTTTTGATTTGGCTTTCATTACTATCTCACCACTTGACCAAATTAGACCAATAACTCCCTGACATTTTCCCCGATTGGATACCCTTGGCATGCCTTGCTTTGAAACTTTTTCTCTTGGCTTTCATCTTGTCACTCTCACCTGCTTTGGGCTTACCTGCTGTACTCGCACCCTGCTCACCGAACCTGATCATTTTAATTTCAGATCCTTCTTTGGCCAGAACCACATGTGATTTTGTTGGGTGACTAGGTGTTCGCTTGGGTTTGTTATACCCCTCGAATCTCTCACCTCTGTATTCAATGCTCATTGAATCTCCTTAAATATTTCTTGTTAAGTCCCGAATGTATAATCATCAATTAAATACATGTGCTTCTTCGGAAGAACAACTCCTTCTGTAGCCGTAAGTTTTCTGATCATCTTTGTCTTGAGGCTTGAGGATATAGTCTTGCTTGTGATCAACTCTTTCAGGAACAGAGCTTTCATTGCAGGACTTTTAATAGACTTCAGCTTCTCCATGACAAACTCATTCCACTTCGTGACTTGCGCAAGAGACTCTTCCACTGAACCCTTATCTCCATCGGACAATGCCGTATAGACGTCCCCTAAAATATCCCTTCTAACACCAGCGATATGCTGCGACTTGTTCAGCCTAGCGAATGCTCGGGTGTACGTAGAGGAAACAACTTCTGGTGTAAATCCCATCGCTTGAATGACAATGTCACTCGTGTCCAGAGATTCAATTACATCAAGATCATTGCGCGTCTTCACTCCGTTCTGCGAGTAATCAACCGACTTATATATATCACGGAGGGCTTTAGGTAGTACCGACTTTAGATTCTCAGTTGGGTTCCCCTCGTAAACATCTTGAGCAAAGTTAGCTACGTTGACACCGATCCCACCAAAGACGGGGCCAGCTAAACTTAATAACGCTTCTTTGTACAACTCTTTGCCGCTAGACATCGGGCGGTCAGGCATCATAAGTAATAGATTGGTGTCTTGAGATACTCGACTACTTACGTCTACACCCAAGGCATTACCTATCCCCTTACTTAGTAAAGCACTCATAAACTTTGCTTCATCGTCATCGAAAGCTCCCTTCACCATGTCATCTATCCACTGGGTGAATGAAGCTTCGGGGCTTACGATCTCTTCTTCATCATCAGCGAACATGTTGTAAGCCGCACTCATCATAGATATAGCTACAGCTATAGGTAGTACACCAGTTGCACCTGCTGCCAGCATCTGGAATGCAACAAGACCAGCCAGCGCCTTCTGTGCTTCTCTACGCTTCTCGGGTGAGAGAGACTTATCTCTTCCCAAAGCTTCTCTGCCCAGCTGTGCATACATGTATATGATGTGCTGTCCATAGATCTTAAACGTAGTCATGGTGCGAATAATGTTGTTCTCACGCATAGCTCTAGGGCGGTTCTCAGACTCGTACAGGAACTGAGTCGTGCCGATAAGTTCACGAACTTCTTCATAAACTTTCAGCTCATTCTCTGACATGCTCTCACTACTATTAAAGGTCGATCCAACAAAAAGCTCAGGGTGCTTATCTTTGATCAGTCTATATGTAGCTAATCCAGTCACCTCTCTGTTAGACATTTCTGCACCATGGAACATGTACGCACCTGTGCGCATCAGCTTCTGCATCTTCGTGCCAAATACACTGGGAGTTCTTTGATCAGAGTGAGCTTCTTCAGTAATCGAACCAACGCGAGTGATGTCTATATCCCCTCGGTCTATTAGAACCTTGATAAAGTTCTGCTCATCTTTCGTGACATTCTTGTTGCCGTCTCTAGCAAAAGACTTGTACGCTTCTCGTGTCGATAGTTCGCTCTTACCCATGTGCCAATCAGTCATGACTTTCAAGAACACACCCGTAGTTTTAGCCATGCCGTATCTCGCACCGATAACAGGTATTGATATTGCTGGAACCTGAGTGAGGTTTACTATCGCTGCGGCTGGAGACCAACCTAAGTACTGGAAGAAAGCTAAGCGACCTGCGTTAGATGCCCACGCTGCTCCAGTTGGATTCATAGTCAACTCGAAACGCTTAGACATTTCAGCATGAGTGGCACTGACAACGTCAGCGTACTGTTGTTTAACTTCAGACTGATCACCGGTTGCGAACTTCCGATTCTCAATACCGATGTCATTCAATTCAGAGCGTATACGATCAGCGTATTTGATTTTAGAAATCTGCTGAGCTGATTGAAGCATGACATTCTGTACGCTTCTACGCATATCAGATGACGCACCCTTAGTGCCATGACGATGGCGTCTCCTCTGCATGATTGAACTAGACGGTAACGTGTTGAGCATAAGATCATTGATCTCATTCTTCAGCAGCTCTGTTGATTTTCGTATAGCTGCCTTGGCATCATCATCCATACGATCATCACTTAAAGTTTCATCACGGTTGTCATCGAGTGCAGTGAAAAGGTTGTCTCTGAATGCAAACAAGTCGTCAGACTTAGAGGTCTTAGACATATCAGCCATATAAGTCATACGAGCATTATTCTCACCCCACTTGCTCTTGTGCCATTTAAGCGCACGCTCAGCTTCACTCCGACTCTCGAACTGCTCTCGAACAAACTCTCGCTTACCATTGATGTCAGCAAAAGCAATCACAACATGATCTCCAAATCTGGATAAAGGAAAGTATGGGCCGCGAGTAATCAAATCACCCATTCGGGTTTCCAATGCTTTCTTGGCTGACTCACGATGAACAGGACTTTCAATCTGTCTATCTATACGATTAAGTAACTCTTCTCGCTCTTGCTCAAACTGACTCTTCAACATGATACGAGTGTCTTCGTACACCGTCTTTGCGTTAACCGAAAGCTTATTCCACTCTCGAGACAGACGAGCGTGCTCCTCCTTCATGAACTTAATGCTCTCTTCCAGACGAACAATATCATCCAAGTCAGTTGTTGTTGGCTTATCCTTTAGCTTCTTTCTGTCAAGTTTCTTCTTATCTTCTCGGACGTAGTCATGTACTTTGTTTTCAACACTAACATTAGGATGAATGCCAGCAATAGTAGAGTCCCTCATTAAGCTGGCTAGTGAGTTAGATTCTTTGGCACTGAGCTTGTCCCAAATCTTTTCTTCTTTCTCGAAACCATGAAGCGCCCTCTCCTTATCAACTCGGAACTCACCGAGTAAATCATTGATTCGTTTAAGTGGGTTACCACCTTTCCAATCAAACGCTGACTTATAAGTGCGGTGTATCTGAGTATTTGTTAACCAGTACTGTAGGAAATTACGAGTCTTGTTCTGATTAAGTATTGCACTAGCTCCGTCCTTTGTTGAGTTAATAAAGTCCTGCTTAGCTAGTCCACCCAGAGATTCGTGAACATTCTCTAGAGCGTCAGTGTATACCTCTAACTGCTTAGGCAAATCCATCTTGGATACCTTCGAGTAAAGGATCTCACTCGCAGTCTGAGGTGCTACAGATTCATTACTAACATCTTTAGACACATGACGTTGCGCATCAAGCAACAGGTCTCTAAGATTACTGTTGGACACTACATAGTTGCTGGAGAATGTACGCTTGATCCACATACGAATTGCGTCATACACTTTAGTCATGAAAGATCTAGAGGCTAAGTCTTCAGCCAGTACCGCAATTATTTCTTCAGCTTCTTCCTCACGCCCTAGGTTACCGCTTCTTGTCTCAACTACTTTAGCAGCAGCCACAACTTCTGGGTCACCCTTAGCCTTCATGTCCTGAACTGTATCAAGTAATGAACCAAACTCATTACCCATCATCTGCTGCATACCGTAGTGGCCTACAACTTCATGACTGAATGTACTGCGGGTCTCCGCTTTGGAGTGTAGGTTGTCAGCAACAAGATATGATATGCCTCTAGAAGGTATGAACATTCCTTTCGCATTAGGATCAATAGCCATTGGCTTATTAACCGAAACGTCATCAGGGGAGATGTTACTGTTAAGAAGTTCAGATACCTGATTGAGATCTAATGACAATGTTTCATTAGAGATCCTTAGCATTTCTGAAAGTGCTGTGCCATCATTAGGATTAATCCCTAAGAACTCACGAACACTCTGAACAAAAGAATCCCACGCTGTCTTGTTATCATTAAGAGGAATAGATTCTAGATACGTCTGGAAGTCCCCATTAGTTAGACCCCACGCCATGATCTCCCTGCCACTTTCAGCAGAATTATTATATCCATTCAGTAAATCCTGCTGGAACTTGGGTAGGTTCTCTATGTTATTTTTCTGACGCTTACCATGAGCACTAACCACCTTCATTAGGCTTTCCATATCATCAAATAACTTGGCATAAGGAGTGTCTTTATTTGCCGGAACTCGGCCAGCCACATGCGAAGCCGCTGTGGAAAGATGAACCAACTCGTGAGTGATCGTTTCAAAATCCAATCCATTTTTACTGCTACTGACAGTGTCCCCTACAATGTAAACCTTTCCAGATAGATTACCCGCAGCCACTAGCCGAGGGTCAGCAGACACAGTTAATCCTTTAGCACCACTTTGGATCGTAGACTTAACATTAGATGGGGCTGAGTCCCCTACTTGAAGGACTTGGAACCCAACGTCTGAACCTAAGTCCCTTAACTGTCTAAGCTGAACAGCTACCTTTGCAGCAATGTCCCTATGTAAGGCGTTAGGAGCGGATGCTGCAACAGCTTCAGCAACCTCCACGGCATCCTTACCAGATACTAGATCTTTAACCTCACGCACCTCATCAAACACAGCATTAACTTGATCTATAACCGTCATCTTAACCATTGGATCATAGGCTAATGGCATGGGTGGAATGTCAGCGACTGACTGAACGACTTCAACCTTATGACCAAGACTATTCATCTTATCCAAGATCGACTTACCTACCCAACCTTCAATGTCCTTAACACTTTTTCCTGATAAGCCACGAGCCACTTCATTTACTGACTGTCGAGAGTAGTTCACTCCTCGTTTCTCTAAGTCAGCAGCTATCTGTTTAGCTTGATCTGTATTCCATACATAGAAGAACCACTCATTCTTCGTACCCTTAACCTTCATTGGCTTAGAGAATTTACTATCATCACCATTTTTTTGCTTAGGAAGAATTCTTGCCAGCGTAGCTTGGATCGTTTCCTTATTGGCCACACTACTCTTGAGGTTTATAAACTTCTTACCACTTGCCGTCTCGTCTGGAGTAGGTCTAGTGCCATGCTTTCTTAGCACTGCCATGAAGTTATCACCCATAGATGAATCCACTTCTGGCTGAGCATCAGCAGGGGGAATGGAAGATGTTGCTTCAGACTCTGATGAATCAACGTCATCAATCAGACTTCCATCTTTAGATCCAACGTAGTTCTTATTTGAATCACGGACATCATTCCACTCAGTGGCGTCTAGATCTTCCAGTATAGATGGCTCACCACTAGAGCTGAGTAATGTTTTTAGCTTACGGGAAACTACAGCTGACTTGTGTGCATCAGCTAAACCACCCTCCAATGAAACCACATTCACTACTGACGGAGACTGTGTGGTTTTTCTAGATACTCGGCCAATCAACTGCATCACTTTTGAACCAGACCAGTTCTTAGTCACCATGATTAATGAACGAGGCTTATCACCGACAGTATCATCTAGGTTAATTCCTGTGCCTCCAGCTTGAGTAGTCATAACCATCAAAGGAATATTACCGCTTTGGAATTCTTCTACAGACTTTGCTCTCTGAGCAGGGGTGGTCTTACCTTTAATTGAAACGTAATCAATATTCTCTGCATCCAATCGACCTTCAATTAAGCTAATAAATCCTGACACTCTGCCGCCTTCAAGACCTTTAACTATTAGATCTTCAGAGACTGTCTCAGCTGCAACAACCACTTGCATGCCTTTAGACAAATCCTCTTTTAACTTGTCCATTACCGCATCAATCTTAAGATGTTCTTCCCACTTGACCAGCTCAAGTATGCGCTGACCTCTTAAGTTTTTAGGGCTACCTGACCCACTATTAATTTCTCCCTGCCAGTAGTTATCTATGTCATCTTGATCGAGCCGTGATTGCTGTTCCATCTCAACTTTTATTTCACTGGTCGTGCCAAAGAATGGGTAGTAACGCTTGATCATTCGACCTGACTTGATGGCTGAGTTTCTCATTATAGCTACTCTCTCAATAGCCATCTTCGGAGAGATGCCCTTCTTAAGTTCTACAACCTTATTGCCCTCTACATACTTACCATCGACCTTTACTTTTGGGCCATTGACTAGCTTCATTCCTAGGTTATCAAGAGCTTCTTTATAACTCTGACCCATGACATCAGCCCACATGTAAGCACCAGCTGACGGGCGATCCATCGGCGTAGCTGTAGCGTAAACTACCTTGGATTTTGACAGCCTACGAGCTGCTTTAGCTTGAAGCGTGTTGTAGTTCTTTAGGTTATGAGCCTCATCAAATATAACCATGCCCCACTCCTGATCAAACTCAGGCTTTATTCCGTTACGTTGACCACCATCCTTAAAGCTATTGTATGTTCCAGTCTTGAACTGCTTCATATCTATGCCCATCGATGCAGCATCATCAGCAAAGTTCTTCTTGAGGGTCGGCTCATTCTCTGTAAGTATCAGAACCTTCTGTCCAGTAGCCTTTTTAAACTGATCAGCCATAGCTAAGATCTGTCGAGTCTTACCAAAGCCAGTACCATCTGCCAACAAGAACCCACGAGATCCTTTCTCCATCATGGTCGTCATCGCAAGATCAACACCCATCCTCTGACCTGCATCCAATGAGTCAGAATAAACTGATGAATGATCACTGACCTTCGCCCGATCTGGGATAAGATCAGGCATAACTTCTACTGCTGGTGCCCTACCTTCAGCAAGATTAAGATCCTTTTCCAATCTTTCAGTGGGCCTTGCTGATGGTTTAGCCTCAGTTTCAAGACTCGCTCTTTGATCAAATATTTGTTGAGCACCAATCTTGGCTGACTTCGCTTCTTTAGCTTTATCGTCTTTCTCTTTTCGGGCATTAACCTTAGCCAACAGCTTGTCTAAAGAACTATTTACTCCAGCCACACCGTCTTCAGGTGGAATGCTGAACTTAACCTCTTGAACTTGCGCATTTACTTGAAGCGAAGTCTCTACATCAGCCTGAGTAAACTGTTTACCAAAACTCTGCAACGTCCTACGAACATCTGACTTAGTGTAGTGATCATAGAAGCCTACCTTGCGCAGTGCTTTCATAACGTATGAAACAATCGCATCCCAAGCCTCTCCGAAAACAGACTGGTCTCTTTCTTCAGCGACTCGAGCAAAGACTTCTTCTGCCACCATAGCCTCAATGCTTTCGTCAGTTGCCCCTCGCTCCTTCCAAGCATCTGTTCTGGCGCTGTAGCTTTTGCGAACCTCTTTGAATATTTTAGTTAGCTCTTCATTCTGTCCTTCAGCTTTAGAGACCTTAGTTAAGATGTCCATCCTCTCTTCAAGAGTAGGGAACACAGATAATCCATAGTGAGCAAGAATCTCATGACGAAGAACAGACTCAACCTCAGCAACGTTATTAAGACCAGCAGAATTAAGAGTGACTAGCTTATTCTTGGCATCAAAGCTTCCTGTAGGAACACCACCAGCCATACCACTTAAAGAAGCCTGTCCTCCATCAAGAGGAATATCAGCGACCATATACTTAATGTCAGGTATACCGTTGTACTTAGCTTCAAACTTATCAATGACTGCTTGGACATCCTCAACGGACATACCCGTCATGCCTTTTAGCTGACGCCTAGATACATAGAGTGGGGGGTAGTCATTGAGAAGGGTATTAAACATATCAAAAGGAGATTCACTATTGTCCTCAGTTGTTTTCTTCTTTGGATTGGCTACCTTTTTCTTCTTTGGCTTTTCTACCGGTTGATTCTTCGCCTCGGTTACTGATCCTTTTGCTGAGATTTTAATGAATTGATCGCCAGCGTTTAATGCCACTAAGTCTTCTTCAATCTTTCTGGCAAGACCTTCAGTTGTCTTTCGGTCAGCCGCAGTTGTTTTAGGGTCGTCAATAATTCCCGTAGCCTCTCTTAAGTCTCCTAGTAATTCTTCTATCAGATCAGCATCAGCAGGATCTGCTTCTACTTTCTCATCACTGTCTTTTTGTGCAGACTTTTCAGCTGAGTTAGTGACTTCATCTTGAGAGACAAAACCATAGTCTCCATCACCAATGCTATCGAAGAATTCTGTGGCGTTTTTAGTGCTTGCACCTCCAACGTCTGAAGTCGCAGTTCCATCTAAGAAATTTGAAATCTCTTGAGTTTCGGCATCTCGCATCCCTGCTAATTCATCCCTCACAGATTCATAAGATTGACGATCAACTACTGGGTCACTAGCCTTGCTCTCCATTGCATTAGCTCTTCCAATCTCAATGTCCTCTTGAATTTCGTCCTCACTCCTTCCCTCCTTTTCAGGAATAACTACTCGGCCTTCCTCTAAATTAACAGTAAGATCTTTTTTCTGAAGCAGAGGTTTACTTGGATTGACAACGTAGGCTGCACCTTCCACTTCACCATCAACAAAATAAAGCGCTTTGTTTTCCAGCTTGCCTTTTAACTTTGTTGCAGTTGTCTTGGGAACTTTAATGCCAATGACTGTCCCTGATTGCTCTTCGCTTACAGAAAATTCTCCCTCATTAAGGGTGCCATACACAGGTTGCTGACCTTCAGTAAGTTTATTTTTTGACAAGAACCGCTCTAAGTCCTTATTGTTTCCAAACAAGGTTAAAGATCCATCCTCATTAACTTTAGATTCAAACTTATTCACTGACCTAAACATAATAGACACAGCTTTTAGTTCGCTCTTACCGTCTTCAAGAACTATCTTGTTCTGCTGCTCCTTCTTTTTAAGTGAAGCATTGATAGTATCAATACGGCCAGTTGCAAATTCAACAGCAGCAATTAATGTCTTTGATTTTTCTTTAGACTTAACATCCAGCAATTCTTCTGCAACATTACTCAAGTCATCAATCTGATTGCCTTGGACATACTTTAATAAGTTGTCAGTTTTACCTTCGAGCATGAATAGCTGAGGCTGGTTAGGGAATTTTTCATTAGTCGTTTGAGATAGGACATATGACGGGACATTCTCTTCGATGTCTTCTTGAAGGTTATTTCTAACTTCGGTTATTGAATCATAATTAGAGGCTTCATTATCCTTCTTACCCTCCTTATCCATAGAGTCTCGGGTTGTAACAATGTAGAACTTACCTGCTCCTGACTCTTGAATGTCATAAGCTTCTTTAGACTTCATGCGATTCTTTGCTTGATCAGATGAATCTTTGTTGCTGTAAACCATGGGCACATCGGTTGACTGATTCTTAGCCACAATCAATGCGTTGAGGGCAAAGCGTTTCTTATACATAGTCGGACGGTATAGTCCTAACCCTTTACTCTCTAAATCTTTAGATGCAGCCTCTGCTTTATCCATTGACTTATAAACAACAGCGTCAGTATCACTTGTGTCTTTATCACCCACATAGAGGGCAAGCTTTAAACCATCGTCTCTTGTTACAAACTGTAGAACTCTGACGTCATTGATAAGATCTGTTGGATCATTATTTGAAGTTGATCCATCCGCCTCTAATCCGTAGAGAGTAATCGACTCCTGTTCACCTTCTGGTACTGCACCTCTATCTGCTGGTACAACATCATTCAGTACATCATTTTCTACGTCCGTATTTTCTTCAGCAACAACTTCAGTTGTATCTGCAACCGGATCAGCCACACTTGGATTGACAACTTCATCTGTACTAGGAGTACTTTCAACTTCAACTTCAACTTCGTTAACATCTGGATTACCTTCAAATAAATCATTAGATTGTGGGTTCTGTGCTGGGTCTGCCTGAGTGGTTAAACTTACGCCACCATCAAGACTGAAACCGTCAACCTCTCGGTCAACCTGTTCTTTAGTTTCACCCGCATCAAGGTCTCGCCCTGCTTTGGTAGCAAGTTCTTCTTCGGTTTGATTAGATAGTTCAAGGGCTGGCGCAGCTACTTCATCATCTGTAGCTTCTGCTACTATTGGTTCAGTTACTTCACTGTCTGTAGCTTCTACTGCGGGCGCAGATACTTCATCAGCTGTAACTTCTACTACTGGCGCAGCTACCTCATTACCTGTGAGTTCTGCAACGAGTGCAGGGTTGGTGTGCCAGTTTTGCCATTCACGCTTCTGGTCTTTTAGTTCGGCAACCCTAGCTTGAACAGCTTCAGGATCTTGTACGTCAACCCCTTCAGCCGCAGCTAACTCTGGATTCTTTGCTGCACCTGTAACTGCTGTCAACGTGCGTTGTATTTCAGCTTGCTTCTGTCCAGCTTTACGCGCTAGATTCTCAGCCTCTTTCATAGCTGAGTCATCAAACCCAAACAGATCCCCACTCTCTTGAGCAGTATCTCTGGTCATACTGTTGACTGCTTTTACAATATTGACAGACACAGTAATAGACTTGCCTTCTTGTAAGGCTTTGAGTCCAACAGCTTGAAGTGGTTCGTTATTAGGTGCGGCTTGGGAAATCAGGGATGCAGCGTTGTCTCCTATTTGGTCGGCACGATGGGCGGCAACAAGCGCAGGACTTCCTTGACTTGCAATCGTGTATGCCCTTTTTCCCGTTGGTCTTGCCAGAATTCCTTCTGCGTCAGCTTCTTCTTCGGTGAGGTTTCTTGCTTGGATGAATCCGACATAATCTTTTACCTTCCCCTGTCCTTCGCGTATGTTTAATAAAGCATCTAGTATACTGGCTTCGGCTGCACCAAACCCTTCTGACTCTAGGTGATACTGTGCAGGTATGGTTGTCTCGCCGCTGCGTTTGGCTAGGTCAAGACGATGCCTTCCACTGATAACTTCCTTGCGGCCATCTTCACGCAACCAGATCTGAATAGGTGCAACACCTGTCCGATCAAACGTGCCACCAAGAGGGTCAACAACTCCTTCGCTGTCTGCCCCATCTTTAAATTGAGGCACATCTTCACTGAGAGTAAGGTCAGATATTAGCACTTCAACTACCTGCTTACCTAACACAGGAACATCTACGGGTAGTTCATCAATGACCGATTCTTCATTCTCTTCTAGTACAGCTTGATTCCCACTGGATTTTTTATCAGCAACAGTGGTTCCTTTAGCCTCAGTTTTTACCTGTGACGCAGGGATGGCTTTCTTAGTAGGAGTAGGATCGCTGTCTGGCTTAGACACAACCTGACCACGGTTATACACCAACTCGTAATTACCATTACCCGTGTGCTTGTATACAGAGATAGCATCACCAGAAAGAGATTCCATTGGATTGCCATTGGCATCAGTAGGGAACTGTGTGGTTCCCTTGCCATGCCTACCCTGCTTAGATGGCTGTATAGATGGGTCGTTTGTAACCACAATGTAATGGTCTTCATTCTTACCAGCGTAATCCATTGACGCAGAATCTTTGCTGAACGAAGGCCATTTCGTTGGACGAGATGAGAGGTCAATTTTTCCATCTGCCTTTCTTGGCTTCTTTGAAGACGCATTAGTCCTAACTTCTCCACTATCAACTATGTCTTGGAAAGATGTGTCTCCAACAACAACTCTGTAATAGGTTCCATCATCCTGAAAGTCATCTGCTGTTTTCTGTATTGGCGCTACTTCAGCAGATACCGATTCGGATGCCTCAACTGGCTCTTCAACCGGTTGAGGACTAGGCTTTTTTGCCGTTAAGCTCGGAGCCTTTCCCTTTTGAAGTATCGTTGACTCCCATACCTCGTAGGTCAAAGGCACTACGTTATCGTTAAGTCCTTCAACGTACTCATCGTACATCGCTAACTTAGTAGGCGTTGGATTTGAAAACAAACCCATGCCTCGGCCTAACGATTCAATGTAATAGTCAGCTGAAGCCTTACCTAGTTCCTTATTTATCTTTTTGTATTGGCTTCTGACTACCATATTAATGGCAGAGGTTTTAGTCAAAGCCTCAATGCGCTCAGCGTCTTTAGTCAAAATGTTGTTGACAGTTTTACGATCTAGATTCTTATTATCAGGAGTACCATTGGCACGCAGACTATTCATGTTGTCGCGCACAACACCCTTAAGATCAATAGCAATGCCATCCTCTTTTATAGGCTGCAATCTGCCGAACAAATCTATAGATGCAAAAGGGTTAGTCTCTTGATTAGCAAACACACCGTATAGGTTGTCACCAGTGACGTCATCTTGAACCTCAGTCGATGAATCAACAGTCCCAGCTTCCATCTGTCCATACTCTTGCAACTGAGCTTCAGTCACAGCGTCCTCTTCTTCTAACGCTTGCTGCCAACGAGGTACTTCATTCAATGGGGTTGGTGCTAGAGCATCGAACTTCTCTTCCATCATCCTAATGCTTTCTTCTTTACGGAAAGCTTGATCAGAACCTACTTCCATTTTCATTAAAGACTTTAGCTCACGAATGATTGCGTCTTTGTACACACGCTGCTCATCATATCTGTCACTGGCTTTATCTGGCTGGACTTTAGACCACTCAAGTATCCGCTTTGTTAAAGCTGGGTTTGATGCAGGAGTTACTGGCGTAGGAGTCTCTATTTCAAGATCAAGTTCTGTTGATGCTAGCGTCTCATCTAATTTATTTATCTCATCTTGAATACCAGCAATACGATCAGAAGCAGCCTGACGCGCTTCAGGAGTAAGCTTGCGATTCTTTGACTGAGCTAATGCTATGTCTAAAGCTATCTGCAAATCAGCTCTGTAGTTAGCCTTTTCAGGAGATTCTTCAACAGTGGTCTCCTCAACAGGATCGACTTCAGAAGACTCTGGCCTATCTGGAGAATCAGCTGACTCTTCTGCAGGTAAAGCTGCCTGCTCTTCAGCATCGGCTAGTGCTTCACCCAGAGTTTCAGTAGGAGTCTCTGCTGCACCAGTAGGAGTCTCTGTATCTTCAACAAGCTCAACACCTTCCTCTACTGCAGGTTCAACTGACTCTGCATCCATGGCAGCTTGTTCTTTCTCTGCAACGATTCCCTCTTTACGAAGCCTCTCTTGCTCCCTAAAATATCCGGGCATGTCTTTTTCTTTAGTGATGCCAACCGCCTTAGATCCAAAACCACCAGCTAGGGACATTGAGCCACCAGTTCCTGCACCGATCAAAGCGCCAGTAAGACCTTCACTGACCACGTTATCCATTGGCTGTATCGAACTGTTTGCATTCTCATTCACTGCTAAGTTAGAAAGATAAGCCTGACCACCAGACTCTACTAACTCTTGAGTACCCTCAATAGAAGCACCAGAGGCAGCTCTCTTTATGAAGCCGCCTTTAACGCGTCCTAAGACATTGTTCAAGAACATGGGGCCAAGCGCACCCATGCTCACTGCACCGAGCTGGAAGCCATCTTTGAATGCGTCATCACCAGCCGCCTCAGCCACAGCAGTACGAGCCATCTCTTCTATCTGAGCATGAGATACCTTAGTACCTTGCGCTTTGTAGGTATCTGCAATTTCCCAGTAAGCTGCTTGATAAGCTGGTGTTTTATTTAACTCTTCAGCGGGAGAGTTGTATGCTTTTTGATACGCTTGATTCTTTGTCTCACCACCTAGACCAGTACCGCCAACAGCAGCCATAGACAGAGATTGAGGAATCCTGCCAGCTGGAAGGTTCATTGCTTGCTTTCTAGCTAAACTTGGAATGATTGTTCCACCTACCGCTCGACCACTCTGGCTTAGAACCTTGGCCCCTAATCCACCCGGAACTAAGTAAGGTATAGATGAGCCAACACCACTAGCGATATTCAACAATCCGCCAACAAGTGTGGAACCCTCTCTCATACTAGGGCCGTCTTCACTACTGTATTCAACACCAAAGTTCTGCATCTGGTTTCGACCTGACTCAGACATCTGTTGTATCTGATCTTCACCTGCGTCTCTCAAGTACCCCGCAATATCACCTGCCGTCTCTGACTCTTCGCCAGTAGCCCACTTGTAAATACCACCCACACCTTCAGCTAAACCAGCAGAAGCGTTAAGGAATCCACTTTGTGCAGCGTCAATGCTATCTAAACCAATCTGGCCATATCCCATCTCTTCAGCAGGAGCTGGGTTCATCTGCTGTGCAGCTGGTGCGGCCTGAGCCACTTCACCTGTGTCATTAAATATAGGCATGAATTGTTCAAACGATATGTCCTGAAGCTCTGCATCTTGGTCGTAAACCATACGGGCTAACTGGTCAACAGGAATATTCTGATACTGTGGATTCTGGCGCATCTGGGATAAGTATAATGAAGACATATTTATTTCTACCTTACTGTTGCGTCATTGTTTTAAGTGCGGATTCAAGTCTTTTAAGCTCGGGCTTCATCAAGCCTCTTGATATTGCAGCTGAATAAATTTGTTTGACTGCCTCATCACCATTCTCCTTAACATATTTTTTCAACTTACCCATTTCACCCAGCCCAATAACCATATTGATTTGATCCATTAATCCATCAGCTATCATCGTGTCATATACAGACGGTGGAGCTTGACCCATCATGGATTTAACGCCTTGTACCCATTTATCAAACAACCCGTCACCAGATGGTGCAACAGCTGGAGCCATTCGTTGTGCGCCACCAATTGCTTCCCAGTAGTTGTACACAGCCTCATATTGCTCATAGGTCTTATTGGTTTTAGGCAATGCTTGTATGCTAGAGAGAAGATTTTCAACCTGATCAAGATGTGCATTCGGATCACGAGAGACTTCTTTTCTAATCATCGCCATCATGTTGGGATCATTAAGCGCTGCTCTCATGTCAACCATCTCTCGGTCAATTCTTGAATCTTCGACAGCCTCCTTGGTGTAATTGATAGCGCCATCTACCTTCTTCTGGCGATCACTCTGTAGTCCCTGCACATAGCCTGCATAATTTATAGACTTAGGATTATCCATAGGGATTTGACTGTCAGATAACAGCTGGTTAAACGCGGTAATGTCTGCCGCATTCTCCTTACTTAGGTATTCATCCTTGTTAGCAGTGTCCAAGATATTTTGGGCTTGCTTTTGATTTTCAAAGCTTTCACCCAGCCATGTGCCTAGGTTTCCACTTTCTGATATATCAATGATTTGATTCATGTCCCTAACAGTACGTCTGGTGTCGTTGGCAGAACCCGCTAACAAGGGCTTACCTGTCTCTGAGTTAAGCATTGGCAGCTCAACCTTGCCTGAAGGATACCGATTAGGATCAATCCCTAACCCATCCTCTCTTCTAGTTGCCGCAGGATTGATGCCTTTACCAGAGGCTACTGTGGAGACAGCTGCGTTTAATGCAGCCTTTTGTGGCGCAACGCCAGTTGTATCATCGTCAGTTACATCAAGTCTTTCTGGCTGAATACCCCCACTTGGAGTGTCATTAGTTTGTCCCCCGTTGTTACCTTGAGCCGCCTGTTTTACTCTTTCATTCAAAGGTACAAAAGGTTCACCAATTTTAGCTTGAACACCACGTTCAACAGCTGAGTTCTGGAAATCACCCAAGCTGTATTTTTTATGAATGACATCTATCTTAGCGAATAAGCCTTGGGCCTTAGCCATATTAGATTTATAAGCAGCAACTGCTTGTGCATTAGGCTTTGAACCATCAGGCAGGTTAAGCATAGAGAGGTCTTGACCTTTTCCTGCAGCCATCGCTATGAACATCTGGTCAGATTCTGAAGCCTTGGGGAACATGTCTTTTGCATTTTCCCTAGCCATGGTCATGAAGCTCGTAGCTTGATTTTGATAGCTACTAAGCCTTTCCTTGTCTATAGAATTAATTGGAATGTCAATGCCTTGACTTACCATTAGGCCACTGAGAGATTTCATTAATGGACTCAGGCCATCTGCAAGCATCATTCGACCCTTGAGGTTTTGCATTAATTTGCCGACATCCTGACCTACGCCATTGTCCCCATCACCAGACGTTCCTTGCCCACCAGTCATTGGGGCGATATAGGTCTTTATCTTTCCATCCATATCCTCATAGGTGACTTCAATATCACCACCTATTGTTTCACCACCCATGGCATACATACTTCCAACTAACTCTTTGTTAAGAATTCGCTTACCTTTTATTGTTTGAGGTTTACCCCTGTACGATCCAACATCTACTAATTTCTGAGCAGCCTCACTTTGAAAACTGCCACCCATACTTTCAGTCTCAATCTCTCTTCCGAAAGTAGTAAATTCTGTCTGAGTATTGTTCTGATTAAGGTAATCTTTAAAGGCAATGTTGGCATCTGCAACAAACTCAGGAGAAGACACAGGATTCGTCTGGTTTAAAATGTTATCTACAGACTGTCGATACTCAGGATCTAAGTTTTGATACAGGTCATAAGCTAGATCGTTCTGTAATGTATCTACCCATTGTTGAGAGGGCATCCTGCCTGCTTGTATATCCATAGCTGCGCCCTTTATGGCTGCTTCAATCCTGATCTTTTTCTGACCCTGATCATAAACAGTCTTTGTTCGGTCTGCGGTTTCCCGATTGAGTTGCTGTGTCTCTTGGCGATTATAGTAATCGTCCATCATCTTGAAGCCGCCAGAAAAACCGCTTGCTAAGCCTTGTCCAGATATAGCCATGAGTACTGCCTCTTATAATAATTCGCCAAGTAACAAACCAATACCTGCACCGATAAGTGCGCCCCATGGCCCAGCTGCTGCGCCTGTTGCCGCTAGACCACCAGCTGTTAATCCGCCTGCTGCTGCACCAGTTGCACCTGCCGCTGCTGCTGTCTGTGCCGCTGCTGCTGCTGTTAAGCCATACTGAGCACCAAGACCCGCACCAGTTCCCATCAACGCTTTTCTCTGACCAGAGGCAGCTTGTGCTAGCTGATCCCCTGCCATATTTCTTGAAGCCTCTAACTTAGCAGCCTGACCCAATCCAGCTTGAGCACTACCTGATAAAGAACGACCTGTTCCAATTAATCCATAAGCCATGTGCTTAGCCTCCCTTATTCATAGTGTCTATGCCGCCAGTCATGATCTTGTCTTTCCTTTGATCAGCTGTTGCCATTAAATTATTTTGAGCATCTACCTGAGCTAACACCTGATCTAAGCTAGATGATCGGTCACGACTGGCTGCTTGATCTGCAGTAGGGGTAATTCCATAACGAGAAAGATTTCTATCTGCAATACCACGCATTGTGCTAAACGATTGATTAACGGTTTCTGGGATTTTTTCAGCCTCACCTTCTAGCAATCCACCATTTTTGTAGATGGCAGCAAGGCGATCCTCGTAAGGTTGGAAACGTGCCTTATAGTCTTCCCACTGCTCTCTAGTAATCGCAGCTCGAGTCTTTGATGCGTACTCTTTATCACCTGAGTCAATACCAAAAGAGTTCGTTGTAGTGGTAGGGGAAGCCGAAGCTACGTTACGGTCACTTCCGTAGGTAATACCTTTTGTGTACGCATCATGAACAGGATTACCTGTTCCACCTTCATCCTTGTCTCTATTTAGCATTAGGGCGTACCTCTTGGATTCATATATGTTCTTAGTCCCATTCCACCAGCAGTACCTATCGCTTCAAGGTTTCCTGCGTAGTTGTTATAACGATTCTCTGCAGATGAAGTGGCTTGATCAACACTATTTGCTGCAATGTCAGAGAGACTCTTTACAGCACCAGCAGCCTGCCCTTGTCCAATGTTAACGATGCCTTCCATCCGAGAGATCTGCTCATTGCCTAAGCCCATGTTCGCTGAGTTAACTGCAGCAGATAGAACCTTGGATCCCTTGGACAATAAAGTGGAGTTAGCTCCCATAAACTTCCCAGAGTTGGGATTAACTCCACCCTGAAACAAAGCTTGGTTTGCTGTGGCGAGTTGATTACCAGCGTCAGCATTAATTGCATTACCAGTTAAGCCTCCAACGCGGTCATAGCTGGAATCAGAACGCATGCCGTCCACCTTTGCCATGTACTGATCTTCGAGAGGACGGAACTTTGTCTTGTACCTTTCCCATTTCTCCATGGAGATATTAGCTAGCTCTTTTTCTTCAGCGGTTTCTTCAATTTCATAGCCGCCTCCTTTGCAAAGATCGACTGGGCCATCATGCTCATAATATTCATCTTCAAGCACTTCGCCTGTGGCCATGCAGGTTACGACTCTAGTGTGGATCTTCACGCGGTATCTCCTTAGTGAGAACGATGTACTGTTGTTTAAAATTAGCCTGCCTAGCTAACAATCTACCCCATCCTTTTCGTCCGTAAACCTCTAGGCTGGAACAGTTTTGCAATTTAGCAAACTGGTATAATGAGTTTTCTACCAGCCTTCCCCACTTGAATAGACCGGAGCCTCCAATGGTAAGAACGAGTAGGGTTTTTAACTGAGGGTAAATCCTCAACTGAGTTGTGTAGGCAGCAACAATGTCTTTGCCATCGACTACGCACCAGAGATGTATCTGGCGATTAATAATGAGGTCTAAAATGTCACTGGAGAGATACTCTCCATTGGAATGTTTGAGTGCTGAATCAATGTGATGCACTACTTGTGGCCACAGGTCTTCAACTATCTCAGTAGGTGCTAATAGGACTTCGTAATCCAATGTTTAAACTCATAGATAATAGGGTTTATCACTACCCTAAACGTACCTATGTTTTACAAATATATCAGTGTTATTTTGCCTCTAAACTACTATGCTTCTAGCGCATTTAGGCGGGTTAGTATTGATGTTAAATCAATTTCTATTCCCCCTGATTCAGGGTCAGCATAAGTCACATAACCATCACCACCATCACCACCATCTGTACTACTAACGACACCTTGGTTTCCATTAGGACTTCCGCCATAATAGAAATGACCACCCGCTCCTCCTGCACCTAAGTAAACTGCAATCTGAGTCGCACCAGCAGGCACTGTGACCTCTTGAGATATGGTTGCTCCTGCATTAGCTACTGTTGTTACAGCCGCCGTAGAAGAATAGGTTTGATAACCACCACCCGGACTGCCACCACCACCACCTCTGTAACCATCTCCGGGTGCTGGAGTTCCCCCAGCACCTGCTGAGTTGGGTTGTGATGAAGCCTGTCCTGAAACGCCATTGTAGTATTGACTATTAGATCGGTGAGTTATGGCTGATGACGCACCTCCAGCGGCTGTGTATCTTGAACCTACTCTTGTTCCAGAGCTATTGCGAAACTCTAACCATGAGGCCGTTCCAGCACCACCCGCAGTTGGGTTTTGTGGATATATATAACCATTAACTTGGGGAAGACCACTATTCGGAGCACCTGCTCCACCACCAACTATCAATATGGTCACTGTCCCTGTGCTACTAATACCTTGCGTAAGAACTGTTCCTACTTGGAAAAACTCAACTGGAGTTCCGGGGCCACCAGAATATAGTCGAACATTATTTAACTCGACTAAACCCGTTGAATCCGCATAAATTCCACCAGTTGTTCCACCCACACGGAATCCAGCAACATTGCCCTCTCGTCCATAAAAAGCACCTGCCTGTTTATCAGCAAGAGTAGTTTTTTGAAATCTCACCCCAGAAGTTGTTGAAGTAAAATCCAAATAATGGTTTATGTCTATATTCGATGCGTCCAGCTGAATTGCTTCTATTTGGTTTGCCGTCAAGACTCCAGTAACATTTGCAAAATCAACCGTAAGATTGTTAATCTTTGCTACATCTATAGACGCGTCAGCAATCATTGCCGATTCCATGTATGTGCCAGCAGCAAACCACTTTCCAAAAGATATATTTGTATCTAGTGGAGTGGTTGCACCCCCACTTTCTTGCCACGCTTTAGTTTGGTTGGTGTACCTTGTCCCATCTTGACCAATCGCCATGCCATCGCCTGTGACAATAAAGAAGGGTGCCGTTGAGCCAACCCCATTACCTACCTTAAACAAACCAGCGTTGACCGCAAATTCACTTGAGGTTGGGCCAGCAGAAATACCGTATCCTGCGACTTCTCCTGCGCCATTAATCCTAACGTATTGCTCACCAACCAGATCTCCCAGTGTAGACGTATGTGCGGTAACTGATGTACCAATGGTACCAATGGTGGCAATTTCTGCTGACAAAGCAGTATCTAAGGAACTTAATCCAATGGATTCATTTAGGTCAGTTAGAATAGATGCTACTGTCTGATTAGTTTGTCCAAGGGTTCCAGAGCTAGCATTGAAGCTACCCTTTTGATTGAGTTTATTGACATGCCTAATCCAGTAGTAGTAAGTAGATGCTGGGTTGACTGGCTCACTGTACATATGGTGCTCAACTGTGGCCACAAGAACTGATGAAGCCAGAAGATTAGTCTCATACCTCCAGACCTCAGTGCTTGTGAACCCCTTAAAAGTAGGGGAATCCCACACAAGGAGTATGTTTGTAAACGCTCCTGAGACAGTTAGACCAGTTGGTGTTGTCGGGAATTCTACTACTTCAGTGACCACTGGTGAAGGTGCGATACCTATCTCACCAGCTACAGCACTTGATGAGGTTGTTACTTTAATTACCCCAGCTTGGGATAGGTCTCTAGCAGTGAGTGCTCTATCTAAACCATCACCTCTCTTACCTTCAAGAACTTCAAGGCATTCTTTTACAGATTCATTGAATAGGCGTTGAGATCCTTCGTCAATTAAGTCTGCAGAAATATTGGGTGTGTCTGGTTTTTTGCTCATTAGACAATCTCGCTCATGCTAGTAGCGACTACTACACTATTAATAATATCAGTACCCACAACCTTTACTTCATACTGGTTAGATCTGTACCCAGAAGGGAGCCTAAAAGCACGTTCATTTAATACGGCTTGTGAGTGCACTAAACCACTTTCAGCGTAAACTGATATAGTTATGTTTGAATATGACTCTGCTTCAACCTTAGCCACAGCCATGTTGATGGGCCTTTCTATTTTGTACTGTTTGGAATGCCACTCATAAGTAGCCTCTGATCCAGAGTCGAATTGTTTTATCTGGCTAGAAGAATCTATAAAGTAAAGGGCATCAGCTTCTGGATCAGAATAACCTCCAGTCAAAGTCGTCACTTGGGTAAGGTCAGACAATAGAAGAGTCTGTGGATTAAATATAAATCCTTTTTGAACACCACTAACCGTATACAATCCAACGTAATTACCTTCGTACATGTACGAATGTATAGTCTCAGGCTTCAAGGCTTGCCACTGAGAGCGACTAAAGACCTTATCTGTAGCCAGAGTAGCCGCTGTTCCAGAAGCTGACACAAGACCATCTGGTGAGGCATACATAACATGGCTACCCATGTTGACAATAGACCGCTTAGATACGCAGGCTTGATTTTCTCTCATCCTTACAATCGTCATATTGCTTGGATGCGAACCCTGAACTACATAAGGATAAGCTTTAGTGGTAACAATTAAGCTACTTCCTACTGCCTTAATAGCCACGATGGAAAAGTCTGTAGACAATCTATATTTTGTAGGCCACGCATGAGGCATAAATGGCTCACAAAACATGACTTCGTTGTCCTTAAATCCGGCCAATATGCCATTTGATAATGACGTCAGCCCAATCATTTCAGCAGGAGGTGCGACCCAATCAGTAGACGGTAGAACTCCACCTACTTCCAATGCGGTTTTACTATCTGGATATACTTGTTGAGAAAGTAAAACTACATCAACGTACATGTAAAAAGTTCCTGCCGCTGAAGTGACAGTTCGGTAAATGTTTTTGTGTGTGACGTCAGAGGAAGCAGGTATACCATTGTCCATTGTTGAAATACTGACTGTCTGAGCTGAAGGATATAGATCAAGTACCGCGCTAGGTGCAGAGGGTGGCCCTTCTTCACCATTAACTGATACAAAAGTATAGACGTAAGATCTGGATTCTTTTATCGCGTTTTCTGTATCGGCAGGAACTGAACCGACAACTGTCATAGTGGGGGCTGTAGTTGGTGCAGGTAGTCCCAATCTGAATGAGGCAGAAGGATATACAGTGCCACCTCCTACAGCTATAGAATTGTATGTCACTCTAGGCCGCTTACCATCTAATGAATCACCTGTATAGTAAACACGGTTGTAAGTGTTTGCAGCGATTGGAGACCTAACTACATCTACGTCCTCATCCCACCTAAACCACTGGTCTACACCACCAACTGTATCGTACTTATAAAGACTGTTTTCGGTTCCAGCAGTTTCCGCAGTACTGGCAATGTCACTAAGTCCTCGTATGGGGGCCAAGTCCCCTGAGTCTAGACGGCAGTTGACAGCAGTTTTTGCAGAACCGCTAGGCAACAAACGGGCTGATAACTTAGGGGCTATGCCCTTAAATACATCTATTTTTATAAGGGCCATGATCTTATCTCTGTTAACTATTTAAACTTAGGGACTTTTGAAGAGATAACTTTCTCAAGCATGCCTCTCATACCGTAGATCACCACGACCATTCCAACCAGAGTGTACTGATACCACTGAGGCATCTTGCTGATGACCTCAAATCCACGCAGAGCGTATACATCCATGGTCGGTATAAAGGCTAGTACCATGGGGGTCATAAACACTATAAGAATTATCTCGTCCTTATAGGACTTCTCCATGTTTTGCATAGCAACCATGTCAAGGTTGAAGTTCTGAGACTGGCCTTCTGCAGCCATGCGAACCTTACCTTTAGCAATCGCCAAGGTAGTTTCAGCTTCTGCTT